>CETO01088886.1_pt1 | contig 21070 bp, 21 predicted proteins | sample 531351 | NCBI WGS metagenome assembly CETO01 (sample SAMEA2622678, study PRJEB7988) | marine metagenome | isolation source: saline water (ENVO:00002010), including | reverse complement strand
ACGCATCAAATGCAGGAAAATGAAGCCGTGTGCGATCAGCTGACCCAGCGCGAGTTTGATGTGTTTATTGGCATAGCCAAAGGATTGGATCGCACGCAACTGGCCAATGCACTTAACGTATCAAGCAAGACTATCTCCAATACACTTACCCAGCTTAAAAGCAAACTGCAGATCCACACCAATACCGAGTTGGTGCATCTGGCTATTGAACAGGGGTATTTAAAAGTCGCGGTTTAGCGAACTCTCTTCCCCATTTCCACAAAAAAGGGCGACGCATGGTCGCCCTTGTCATTTCACAACACGAATATGCTGTTAGAAGTCCATTTTCACTTTTACAGCAAAGGTACGTGGCTCACCAATACGCATGTTGCCACCGCCGTAAGAATCACCGATTGCCCAGTATTCTTTGTCGAACAGGTTGTCTACCGAGCCAATCAGGGTCAGCTCGTTGTCAGCAACGGTCGTTGTGTAACTCACTCCTCCGTAGACCAAGGTGTAAGAAGGTAGCTCCCAGTTGTTCGCCGCATCGAGGGCTGTTTTACCGTGGAACTTGCCGCCCAGATTCACTGTGAGTCCCGGCACTGCTGACACGTTGTAGTTGGTCTGCAAGGTAAATTGCTGCTCAGGTGCGCCACCTACATCATTGCCTTGATTAGCCGTACTGGTTTTGTCGTATTCCGCACTCAGGAACATGGCATCGCCGTACAGTGACAGATTTTCCGTCACCGTTAACGCGCCGCTAAACTCAAATCCCTGATACAGTGAGATCCCGTCCTGAATCAGGTAGTTGTCTTCAGTGACCATGGTGGCGCCACGCTCAATGCGGAACAAGGCGGAGCTCACAGACCAGCCCTGACCTGCCATTTTCATACCCAACTCATACTGCAAGCTTTCCAGCGGCGGCAGTAAATCGTTGGCATTAGCGTATTCTTCACCCACGGCCGACGTCTGCCCTTCAAATGACTCAACATAACTGGCGTAATACGTGGTGTTTGCCGCCGGCTTGTACATTAATGCAACGGTTGGCGATACCGCGGTATCATCGTAGTTATCGTGGTAAGAAGCAAAATAGTCGCTGGTGTCGTGTTCGATATTGTTGGAACGGATCCCCAACAGCAATTCCCACTCGTCGGTAAGCTCAATAAAGTCGCTCACAAACACCGACTGCTGAGTATCAACCCAGGCAACTGGGGCATCTTTTTGCAAGGTAGCTTCATAGGCAGGTACATCGCCCGGCGTATACAGATTGCTGGTTGCGTAATTGCGGGTTACCTTACGGCCAAACTGACCGCCGTCGTTGCGGTACGTGGTGGCTTCCTGATGCGATACACCAAACACCACATTGTGCTTTATACCACCGGTAGAAAAGTCGCCGTTTACAATGGCTTGTACCTGATCGTAATCAACGTCGAAGTACTGTTCGTAAGTCAGAATATTCAGGTCGCCCGCGCTATTGAGCAGGTAGTTCAGACTTTTCACCCAACGGGTTTCATTTTTTGAGTAGTCGTAGTCTAACTGCAATTGCCAGTTGTCGTTGATATTCCACTTTAAGCTACTAATTGCAATCAGGTTTTTATAGCCGTCGAAAGTGCCATCCACTGCCAGGTTACGACTACCGCTGACCGTTGCCGGCAGGGGTTCACTTGCCGCCATATTCACCGAGAAGCGGTTCCAGGAATTTTCAATCAGGCGGTCGCTGTAAATCAAATCTACGGTCCACAACAGTGAATCCGTCAGGTTAGCGTCGAATGCCAGTGACACGGTTTCGCGGTCGATACCGCCATTGTCCAGGTAGGTATCACCGTTTTCTTTAACGGCATTCACCCGCACACCAAAACTGTCATCGTCACCAAAACGGGTACCGGCATCTACGTGTGCACTCAGTACACTATCACTGCGCAAGCCCACATTGGCACTCACGGCAGTCTGAGTAGCGCGTTTGGTACTGTAATTTACGATACCGCCCGGCGCAGCCATACCGTACATAAAGCCGGTTGCGCCTTTAATCAGGGTCACTTGTTCGAACGCTTCATAGGGTAATTCGCCACTGAAGCTGTTGATAGACATGCCATTGATTTTGAAGCTCTGTGTGTAATCCAGGCCAAGACCACGTACACGAATAGTGTCACCAAACGAACTGTAAGCACTGCCATCAACCGACACCGACGCTTCACGACTGAACAAGCTGCTAAGGGTATTTACCTGACGAATTTCCATGTCTTCCAAAGAAATGACGTCTACTGAAAATGGGGTTTCCTGAATAGAACGCTTGCCTAATGCCCCGCCGTCGTTTTGCTGTTCAAATTCGGTAAGCTTGTGCCCTACCACAGAAATCACTTCAACATCTTCAGCACTTGCCGCGTCTGCAAACGCCACAGAATGACCAAGACCTGTCATGGCCGCACAGCAAGCTAATACTAATTTTCGCTTATTAAACAAAGCGTTTGGTTTACTCATGGTTTGTCCTTAATGTGATATGAAAAATCCGAGGGCGTTTGAGAAAGAAACGATTGTTGTAATGGTTATCCCTGCAGGTCGATGACACTACATCAAACGATAATCATTATCAATATCATTTACATAGTTTTGTATTTATCGTTGACTATGATCAGCTTTATGTAAATTAACCCAAATTTTTCTATACAAAATTACAGTAATGAGTATGATTTGCATTATTATTTGATAAACTAATGGATTAGGCATAATGAGTGTGTTGGCACTGGCCTTTACTTTCAGTGGCTGTTTGTTGATTTATGTCACCAATAAAAATCAACGCCTGTTTGCGAACCAAAAATCACTGACTCTGCGATACCTTGGGTACCTGCTGTCCTGTGTTGCGCTGATGTGCTGGTTAAATGCAGTGTCTGTCTCGGCAGCCATACTGATCTGGTTATTGAGCATCATGGTGATCCTGGCATTGATCCCGATACTTTCTCTTGTTCGACCCGGGAGACAAACCTAATGGCCCGACTGTCTGCAGAAGAAAAGATTCAACCTCACTGGTGGACAAAGTCACTGGCTGGCGCAGTGCTTGGACTGACGTTCGCATTCGCGGTGGTCGGTATTTTTGCCTGGTATGGGCCGGGTGGGATTCAGGCGCCCAACAAAGTGCAATTTAATATGTGGATGATCAGTCCTGTCTGGTTACTGATTCTGTCGTTCTCATTCTTATTTAGAACCGGCATGCGAGCTGTGCTGGTACTAGGCGCAGCAAACCTGATCGCGTGGGCCACCTTTTTACTATTGAGATACAGTTTATGAAGATCCGCAGCGATATCCTTCGCACTTATCAGTCTATTCACACCTGGACAGGGATTACGACCGGCTTGTTGTTGTTCATTGCCTTTTTTGCCGGTGCATTGACTATGTTTAAATCGCCCATTACCCAGTGGGCGGTGCCAGAGAACCACGTGCTGCCAGCTATTTCAGTTGGGCAATACGATGAGTTAGTGCAACAAGCTACGGCGCAATACGAAGCAGCCAACAACGGTTTTACCCTGCACTTTGATCAGCATCACAGTCCAATGACCTGGTACGAACAAGGCGGTGGCCGGGGACTCAGTATCGATAGTCATTTACGACAGGCTTCGTTCAACAAGGAAGGTGAGTTGGTCTCAGTGGCCAATCAGCAAAATCTACTGGGTGACTTGATTGATCAGTTGCATCGCACCGCAGGTATTCCCGGTAAAGCCGGTCATGAAGATATTGGTGTACTGTTACTGGGAGTAGCGTCAGCACTCTATTTCATAGCTCTGGTGTCTGGTGTTATTTTCCTGCTACCCACTCTGGTGAAAAGCTTTTTCTCCTTGCGACAAAAGAAAGGCGCAAATCGATTCTGGCTTGATACCCATAACCTGATTGGTATCACCAGCCTGCCATTTCATTTGCTGATAGCCTGGACAGTTGTGGTCTTTGCTTTCCACGACATGCTGTACGGCGGCCTCTCTCTGATTTACGGTGACGAACCCATGTTCGAGCGCAATGGCGGCAGTAAACAGGTGTACTCAGTGGCTGAGCTCCCCCCCGTAGAACGTTATTTTGAAGCGGTCGGTAACATGGTAGACGGCTACGATATTGTCAGTTTAACGTTTGCCGATTTAGCCACGCCACGAGCGCGTTTGAGTATTGAAGTAGCCGGCGACGGTAAACTACAGCGCGCCGCCGAAACCGATATCATTGCTATGCACCCGTTTACACTGGACGTGACATATAGCACCTTAAGCATTCCGGAAAATGGCGCGTTTGGCCCTCTGGTGAAAAGCTTCTTTGCGCTGCACTTTGGTAATTTTGCCAATGATACCGGGCGCTGGATTTACTTTTTACTGGGTATGATGGGGGCAATTTTGTTCTATACAGGTAATCTGCTATGGCTGGAAAAGCGCCGCCAAAAACAAGCAAAACAATCCCGCTCGGTTACCATAATGGCAAAACTCACCATTGGTGTGTGTCTGGGTTCCGTGCTGGGTGTAGCGACTTCAATACTTGCCTCAAAATGGCTTTATCTGGCGGGTGTCGATATCAACCTAGGGTATATCAACGTCTATTACGGTGTGTTTATTGCCAGCCTGGGCTTTGCTTTTTGGCAAGGAGCCGCGAAATCGGCAATTGCCTTGCAAGCCTTGATCGCAGCAACCTGTTTAGGCGTGCCGCTCACGACGTTGTTCACCGCGCTGTTTTCCCATAATACGCACTGGCACGTCGCTGGTGGCACCCTGTTAGTGGATGTGATGGCGCTGGTATTCGCCTGGATATTCTTTAAAGCTGCCAGAAAAACCCGACAACGTGCTTACCAGGGTGAGCCCGACAGTATCTGGTTTATTCCTTCCAAAGTTCACGCCACGCCAGGTGATAGCGTGCAACCGAAAACAATCTAACCCGATATACCAGGATGGCGGCAGCCTCGTCGCCATTTCTTTGTTCTCACTACCCCGTATTTTCCCCTTTCGTTCTGAATCTTCCCTCGGTTTCTTTCTGACAATGGTTATAAGCGCAACAGCCAAATCCTATTGCTGGTGTTTTGCTTTGTGAATGGTGTTGCGTGGTTTGGGTTTTAAAGGTCCCTGATATCGCTTCGCGATTCAGGGATGACGGGGAGTAAAAGAGTCAGGGATAACATGTAAAAGAAGTTATGTGAGGTAATCTAACGCGGTTCGTGGCGGCTTTTTAAACCAAATCACTTTGCCCAGTACCTCCGCTTTTGAAACTGGACCAATTTGATTCGAGGACACACTCTCGGCAATGTTGTCTCCACATAAGTAAAAGGTAGTTTTGCTGCTATCAACCGCAAGTACCCGTTTGACTATTACCCCGTATTGCGCAGTATTGACGACAACGAGGTCATTGAGAGAGATCGACAAAAAGGGGAACGTTGCTACCAGCACGTAGGTGTCTGGTGGCAACGTAGGAAGCATACTTCTGCCCTGAATGCGCAGCAGCTTTAACATTACAGATCCGGGTACAAAACGTCTTCTGACGGCGGATAAGGACACGTCGCCGTTTTAGTTGCCACGCCTTTGGTTTGCCAAAAATACCCGGCAAACTGATTTACCAGTTGCAGAAGTTCCAGTCCCTTTTGGCGGTCGACATGTTGCTTACACGCAGAGCCCGCCAGCATGATTTTATGGACCAATTCGTGGGTATCGGGAAAGGTAGCAAATTGAGGCGCTTTGAAATAGTCCCCCCAAATAACTCGTACCTCGGCTTTCACCTTTTCGGCGTGAATCTCTTTCTCTCTGACCAACCGGCTCAGCTGCGCTTGCTGACTCAGTGACAAGCTCTCTTTGTCACCCAATTCCAACAGCAGGTCGGTAAGTCTGATCACACTCAGGGCCGCAACCTGAGCGGTAATGGGGTCATAAATTTTACAGGGAATATCGCAGTGTGCGCTGGCGGTCGCAAACGATAGTTTTTTGTCGAGTCGACCCAATAGTGAATGCAACATGCTCAGGACTCCCTTGATGAAGAACGGCTGATGGCTTTGTACAACGCAAAGATACAGGCCAGGCCAACGGCAGCCAGCGACAGTAAAAACAAAGCGTGTAAGATGGGGCTGGTCCAATGGCTATGGTCGTGCCCTTCATGTGCCAACGCCAGCGGGCTAACGAGTACACAGATCGTCATCAACAATGACGTAAAAATTCGTTTGAGTTGCATGTATACGCTCCTGCTTAATTAATGGGTGGATGATTGCTGACTGGATTGAAACGCCAGCGGTATATTGCGATTGAGGAATCCGGATTTGGTTGCCCCGTACGCACCGTGCTGCTTTTCAAACAGGCAAAGTTGCGTGTAGGCGATTCGACTTCCCCACAGCGGGCCGGGTAACTCGCCGCTACACTGAAGAATGTCGTGCATCTTTAATCGCGCGGCCTGAAAGTGTTGCCACGCTGCGCGGTAAGCGCCATTGCGCTGATACAACTCAGCCAGATTATGGTGGCTTACCAGCATAGCACCAATAGACTGTCGGCTGGCTGGATTGGCCTCGAGCAATACATCACTGCGTTGAATAGCCTGCTGATAATAAAACAGTGCTAACAGTGTGTGGGACTGATCAAAACAACGATTTGCCCGGCAAATTGACTGCTCCCAATAACCGTACGCCACATTGTAATCGTTCATTGTGTAGCCTCCTTTCAAAACCCGCGGCTAAGCGCCGTAGCGCTGCAAAGCAATTGGCTGACCCTGACCATCTACGGCTTGCAATACCGCCTGCACGCGCCGCTCAATAGCGCGCCGGTATTCGGTCAGGCGCAATGATTCGTATGCGGTACACAATAGCAACGACAGAGACTTCACTTTCTCTATCATGCTTTGATTCTGGCCCTCTTCTACTTCCAGTAAAATCACGGCAATATCAAATGCACACCCTAAATAGGCAATACATTCGCGAAACTGCCCATCGCAAAACAGCGTGGTTCCCTGCCATTCGTCCCTCGCCAGAAAGTGCAAGGCTTCTTGTGGATGCCCGTAAACCCAATCATTGTGTTTGGCGCATAGATAGGAAATTTGCATAACTGTGCCCTCCTTGTCATTACAATAGACCCTCAAAATTGTAATTGCAAATGATAATTGTTACTATTTGCATAATTTCAATTCCGCGCTATTTCTGCACAACGAAAACAACACGTTATGAATATCCAACACGCCGTCTTCCGCACTGCAATATTGCTTTGCCTGTGCATCTCATCGTCTTTGTTTGCCGCCATCAGTAAGGGGCCTGTTAGTCAGCAAAAGACCAAGCTTTCTCTGACCCCACATCAAACAACACTCTCACTTCCGGTAAGTAAAGGGACATACGTAGCAGGCCAGGCAACGTCTCCCGGTGAGTTCTCGTTATGTCTGGCTGACGATAAGTTACACTGTGCACGACAACTGGTGTCATCGCATACCGGCACAGCCTGGTTCTACCTTGTGGCTCCTGTGGACTCGCCGGTTCTACTTGCACAAACAAAGCAACACATTCAGATAACCCTGCTGAAGCAGGTTCCGCGCAACCAGCAAACCTTTAATCAGCCAGATATTAGTAGCCCTGCTGTACTAAATGCGTTGCGAGCCTTGCAACAGCAAAAGGACACTGACACTGTGTGGCAAACCCTCATTGAAAACGGGGCTCCGCTTATCGAGCCTTCGAGTAAGGCCGACGAGTACCTGTTGACGTTCTTACACCGCGGCGCTAAACACAACGCCCTTATCTTTGGCGCCCCAGACCGAGATCACGGCTGGATGGCGCGTCTTGGTAACACGGATATCTGGTATAAAACCTATGTGGTCCCCGATACCACGGTTGTGTCGTATCAAATTGCGCCTGATGTGCCGCGATTTGAAGGCAGCCCGTTTGAACAGCGTGTCGCGTTAAAAGCAACGGCCCGGCGCGACCCATTAAATCCGCACACCACCAAACCGGATACCCCTGACCCCTACATGCAGTTTTCTGTTGTGACATTGCCCAATGCAGCCCCCTACAATGCTTGTGACAACGCCTGCAAACTCACCGGGACTTCGCAAACATTTACGTTGTACAGTCAGCGATTAAACAACCATCGGCAGATCACTCTGTATACTTCGCCAGACAATCAACACCCAGCCGACAGACTTCAGCTATTGCTGTTTGATGGTGTGCAATTTACAACTGAGATCAATGTACTGGCCACGCTTGAGCAGGCAGTCATCAACAACCGTATTCCGGCAGTCGATGTTGTGTTAATTGATACCCTGGACAACGCCACGCGTGGTCAGGAATTACCTGACAACTCCCTCTTTACACAGATGTTGGTGGAAGAATTATTACCCGAGGTTTACCGCTTAACCGGGCGTGCGTTTACTGCTGAACAACGCGCTCTGGCCGGCTCCAGCTATGGTGGACTCTGTGCATTCAATCATGCATTTAAGGCTTCAGAGACGTTTGGCAACGCCATAGTGATGAGCGGTTCATTTTGGTGGGCTGCAGAACCGGGCTATCCGTCAGACCGCTATTTTGTCTCTGAACGTATCATGGCATCTGCGCCACAAAAGGTGCGTTATGCCATGACGGCAGGTTTGTTTGAGTCCAGCCCAACAGGCAAAAAAGGGATTTTGTCTGGTAGCCGGCATTTGCGCGATATCCTCAAAGTGAAGGGCTACGAGGTTCATTACAAAGAATACGCGGGCGGCCACGATTATGTGATTTGGGAACGGGCGCTGGTATGGGGAATAGAGGCATTGTTTCCCCTATTCAAACCACCACCAGTAACTGTATGCTACCAGCACAGCAGGCACTGCCGAATACACGGTTGCCAGCAGCGCAGCGCGGGGAGATAAGGCAATTGCGGGAAACAATGCATCTCCGTCGTTACTGATCGCATTGCCCAGTTGAGCAGAAAATGGGATCGCGCCATTCAGATACAGACTGGTCACCAGTATTTGTGGTCCGCATCCCGGTAAAAAACCGATTAAAATAGCCAGACCGACCACACCGCTTCCCATTGAACTGAGCCAGTGTGCTATGTCCACCCCTGCGATTTCCACCAACAGCTCGAATAGCAAAAAGGCCACCACAACCCAGGACAACACAAACTGGGTGTCCATTGCTGATTTGTGTTGCCAAATGATGGGGTGTTCACTTTTGTCCTCGCTCATCAGCGACGAATAATTCTGCCCTCTACTACTCAGTGCCCATAGCGTAATACAGCACAGCGCGAGTGCACTTCCAATCGTCAGCCAAACCGATTCTGAAAGGCCAAATGCACCGGGCACATCAATCTGAAATGCCAACATGCCCGCAACGCTTACCGCAGGTATTGCAAACACAGCCCAGAACCACACTGAAAGATGCCCGGCTACCTGAGATACGTTTGTTACCTCTGGATCGTCGGGCTGTGACTGACCGTCTGTCTGTTCCAGTGTACTGTCGCGGTAATTGTGCACAGTATTAATCAACATCCCGGTCAGGGTACCCGTAACCACACTCACTCCCATCACGGTCAGGCCATCCAGGGGTGCCTGAGCCAGGAGCAAAAATGCAGCATCTCCCATGGTACTGGTCAACACCGCTACTACGGCCCCGAAACTGGTTGCGCCTTTGGTGTATTGTGTAACCACAACTATGGCACCACCGCATCCTGGCAACGCGCCCAACAATGCAGCCATGCCAACTTCGGCAGCGGGATGACGGGACAGGAAACGGCTGATCGCATGTTCACTGATCCGGCTGGATAAGCTGTAATAAATTGCCAGGGTCGCAAATACAAACGCCGCCACCTGAAAAAAGGCATCCGTAAGCACAGAAAGTGTGATCCAACGCGTAGCTGGCAGGGCTATAAATACTGCTAGTATTAATGGTAAAGCTAAGCGTTTGTTCATTGGTAATCGCTTACTTTCAACGATTCGGGAGGCTTTATTTGAAAAAAATGTGCGCTCAAGCATGGCATCCACCACAATTACTATTTGACTCTCAATCTAGCAGCAATTAAATTAAATGCAAATCATTATCATTTGCAAATGGATTATTCAGCATGAATTGCACGGCTATGTTGGACACCTCTCGCTCTCTGGCAGAGCGGATTCGGAACGGCCACCAGCCAGATAATGGCCACTTATTGCGTTGGTATATTGAATTTACCGAAGAAGTCGCAAACGATTTAACCAAGGATCATCAAAAGTTTTTGTGTTTTATTCGTTGTGCGTGTGTGTTGGTAAATACCGCATATGACCAACACATCCCCTGGCAGTGGCGCGCTCAGTGTCTCGATTATGTGCACCGGCCACTGTTTGCAGCTCGTAGTATTGGGCATACACAAGGGCACCATCTATGGCTAAAGCATATTGAATCACAGCTAATGCAACCCCTACCCTAGAAAAATGAATGGAGAACAAGGTGAACACCAGAATTGAAAAAGACAGTATGGGGGAATTACACGTTCCCGAAGATGCGCTTTATGGCGCTCAGACTCAGCGCGCGGTAGATAATTTTCCAGTCAGTGGCAAGGCCATGCCAATGGGGTTTATTCAGGCCTTGATCAAGGTAAAAAAGGCGGCGGCACAGGCCAATCTGGAACTGGCCACCCTGGAACAGCCGGTTGGTGACGCTATATGCTCGGCCTGTGATCAACTCCTGGCTGACCCGACGTTAATGCGTCATTTTCCGGTTGATGTCTTTCAAACCGGATCAGGTACCAGCACCAACATGAATGCCAACGAGGTGATCGCCCGGCTCGCCACCCAGTTAACAGGCACCGAGGTTCATCCTAACGATCACGTAAACTACGGGCAAAGCAGTAACGACATTATTCCGACCACCATTCATGTAAGCGCGGCTATCGCGGTAAAAGAATCGTTATTGCCTGCAGCGTCACATCTTTACACTGTCATCAATCAAAAAGCACAAGCGGTGGGCGATTACTGCAAAACCGGCCGCACCCATTTAATGGATGCCATGCCAGTAAGAATGGACCAGAGTTTATCGGGATGGCAGGCTCAGATTGCCCAGCAAATCAAATCCCTGTCGGCACTACAGCCAGCCATACAAACTCTGGCACTGGGCGGCACAGCAGTCGGAACAGGCGTGAATGCGCATCCTGAATTTGCTAATTGCTTTAATCAGGCACTCACCCGCCTTACCAACATTGCGTTTCAGCCCGCCGACAACTTTTTCGCACTGATAGCCTCTCAGGACACGGCAGTATCCTTATCGGGCATTCTGAAATCTTATGCCGTTACCATAATGAAAATTGCCAATGATTTGCGCTGGATGAACTCGGGCCCCCTTGCCGGCTTAGGAGAAATATCGTTACCCGCTCTGCAGCCAGGCTCTTCCATTATGCCAGGCAAAGTTAATCCGGTTATACCGGAAGCTGCCGCTATGGCTGCGGCACAGGTAATGGGTAACGATTATGCAATTACGGTAGGCGGACAGTCTGGTAATTTCGAGCTGAATGTCATGTTGCCCGTGATTGCCAGCAATTTACTGGACAGCATTACGCTACTGTCAAACAGTTCGACACTGCTGGCCGACAAAGCCATCAAAGGGTTTACCGTGAATCAGGATAATCTTGAAAAAGCCCTGCACAAGAATCCAATACTGGTTACCGCATTGAACCCCATTATTGGTTACAACCGCGCAGCCGACATTGCAAAAGCGGCTTACAAGTCCCAGCGCCCGATTCTGGATGTGGCGCTTGAGATGACAGACATACCGGAGAGTGAACTGAAGGAACTGCTGGACCCGCGTAAGTTAACCAGCAATTAAGCTGGTCATAAAGAAATAGCCGCCCACTGCGTTTATGCTGGGCGGCACGATGACCAGATAATTCAATCGGGCTAACTTAGCCTTTCACAATAAAGCTGCCCTTCATGATGGCAAAGTGACCCGGGAAGCTACAAAAGAACGTGTAGTCTTCCGCGCTCGACAACTTGCTCATGTCAAATGTCACAGTGTCCTGCTCACCACCACCGATGATTTTGGTTGCAGCGATAATAGTTTTGTCACCAGGCGGCAAATAGTTATTGTCGGCCCCGGCTTTCAAAGCAGCGCCAACGATCGCTTGTGCATCAGCGGTAGTTGACAGTACCCAGTTGTGTCCCATGAACTTCTTATCCAGCTGACCAGTGTGTTTAAGCGTAACGGTGAAAGTATCGCAGGCCGCCGGCGCCGTGATTTCTGTCATGTTAAACTGCATCATATCATTGCTTTCGATGGTGACTGCGCACTCATCGGCAAACGCTACACTACTTAGAAACGTCAGGAATATCGCCACATATTTTTTCATTTTGTCCTCCAGGAACGGCAAATTTTATGAAAAAGCCCCCACACTGACAGCATAAGTTTTTTACTCATTTTGCTGCTTCACTGCGGAAACGCTTTCTCTGGCTAAACTGCCTTACTATACAAGTTGCGAGAATGGTTATCATTAGCAGAGCGGTCATCAAATAGTCGATCTTCTATAGGGCTTTAGTTCTAATCACAGATCAGTAGGCAAGTGATATTCGCCGCCAGACAAGCCCCACGCCTTCTACCCAATACGCCTATAACAGTGGGCCGGAGCGAATTATTCCATCATATTACTATTGCCAGTTATGACTCTGGCGGTATCAAAATTGACAGACTTACTGACTCTCACGACGAAATATAATTGATCTGGATCAAGTTTAATTTTAAACTTTCAGTAATTTCTGAAACTTCAGCAAGGAATATAAAATGAAAATGTCACCGCTAGTCACATCTGCTGTACTGCATTTTGGTGAAATGGGCAGTCGCTGGGGATTCAATCGCACCGTTGGCCAAATGCTTGCGCTGATTGTGCTGCACGAGGAACCACTGTCGGCTCAGGAAATCGCCGATGCACTGAGCATTTCCCGGGGCAACACCAGCATGGGGCTGAAAGAACTGCAATCCTGGCAGCTTATTAAGCAACATCACATTCCCGGCGAGCGCAAGGAGTTCTTTATACCCGCGGGCTCCATTTGGGTACTGGCCAACCGGGTGTTCGAAGAGCGCCGAAAGCGTGAAATCGATCCCACCATGTCATTGCTTCGCGATCTGATGATGGAATCAGCCGGTAGTGAGCAAGACAGTAATGTTCAGGCCCGGTTACACGAGATCCACGACCTGTTGGAATCGGTAACAGCCTGGTCTCAGGAGTTGCAAAACCTGGGCCCTGAAAAGCTCGATACGTTAATGAAACTGGGTGCCGGCGTAGGCCGCATTCTCGAATTCAAAGACAAACTTCTTCCCGGTAAATCAGCCTAAATCAGGAGGCGATTGTGGACGCATTCTTACTATCCAGACTTCAGTTTGCACTGAATATCAGTTTTCATATTTTATTCCCTACTATCACCATCGCGCTCGGATGGTTCTTGTTTTACTTCAAACTGCGCTCAAACCTGTCGGGTCACCCGGTATGGATGCGTATATATCGTTTCTGGGTGAGGGTCTTTGCATTGACCTTTGCGCTGGGTGTGGTGTCGGGCGTTACCATGTCTTTTCAGTTTGGTACCAACTGGCCTGGCTTTATGGAGAAAGCCGGGAACGTAGCAGGTCCTTTGTTAGGCTACGAAGTGCTTACTGCCTTCTTCCTTGAAGCGACGTTCCTCGGCATAATGCTGTTCGGTATTCGCCGGGTGCCAAACTGGTTACATACCCTGGCGACCTTTGTGGTTGCTGCCGGCACTACCCTTTCGGCATTCTGGATTTTGTCACTGAATAGTTGGATGCATACACCGCAAGGCTACGAAATCATCGAGGGTGTGATCTACGCCAAAGACTGGTCAGCCATTATTTTCAACCCCTCTTTCCCATATCGCTTTGCACATATGTTGCTGGCATCGGGATTAACAGCCAGTTTTTTAATAGCCGGATTGTCAGCTTATCGGATCTTTAAGGGCGACAACAAAATTGCTCCCAAACTCGCGCTTAAAACCGCCACCTACACCGCAGCAGTGCTTATTCCATTACAAATTCTGGCCGGTGATATGCACGGCCTGAACACGCTGGAGCATCAACCGCAGAAAATCGCGGCAATGGAGGGTGTGTGGCACACTGAACGAGGTGCACCGTTACTGCTATTTGCCATTCCCGACGCTGAGAACAAAACCAATCACTTTGAGATTGCGATCCCCAACATGGCGAGCTTCATTCTGACTCATGACGCAAATGGTGAAATCAAAGGCTTAAACGAGTTTGAAGGCGAGCATCCGCCGGTTGCCCCGGTGTTTTATTCATTCCGCGTCATGGTGGGCATGGGTATGTTAATGCTATTTGCAGCCTGGTGCGGTGCTTACTGGTTGTTTAGAAAAGACGCTTTGCCCGACTGGCTAACTAAAGTCTTTATTGGCATGAGCTTTAGTGGCTGGGTGGCCACGCTGGCGGGCTGGTACGTAACGGAAGTGGGCAGACAGCCTTACCTGGTAAGCGGTGTGCTAACAACCCAGGACGCCGTTACCGGTTTACCACCAGCAAATATAGCAATGTCATTTTCACTGTATGCCGCCTTATATGTGGTATTGCTGATTGCCTACATCCGTACGCTCACGCTGATGTGTCGTAAGTCAGTAGGTATTGAAGAAATCTCGGCTGAAGAGCGCGCCCAGGCGAAACAACCGCTCTCCCCCATTCAGGCGAATTAGGAGAACACTATGCCTTTTGAATCACTCTCTGCTGGAGCCTTGGGTAACATATATGTAGGCTTACTGGGCCTGGCAGTTTTACTTTATGCCATCCTGGATGGCTATGATCTTGGGGTGGGCGTGCTGTTCCCGCCCCGCAATGAACAATTCAAAGACGACATGGTGGCATCGATTGGACCTTACTGGGATGCCAACGAAACCTGGCTGGTACTGGCCGTTGGTTTGCTGTTAATTGCGTTCCCTGAGGCCCATAGCGCGATCCTGCAAACCCTCTATATTCCGGCAACCTTAATGCTCGCGGGCCTTATTTTACGCGGCGTGTCTTTTGATTTTAGGGCCAAAGTACCGCAAACCAAGAAACGAAAATGGGATACCTGCTTTAAATATGGTTCGCTACTTACCACCTTGTCACAAGGCTATATGCTGGGTATTTGGGTAACGGGCTTGCGCACCGATATATACGCTCAGGGCTTCGCATTGCTCGCCGCATTTGGGGTTACCGCAGCCTACGCCTTTATTGGCGCCTGCTGGCTTATTCTGAAAACAGAAGGCGAGTTGCAGGCAAAGGCATTTTACTGGGCAAAGCGGTGTTTAATGATTCTGGCTGCCGGGATTATTGCCGTGAGCTTTATTAATCTGACTCTGCATCAGGATGTACGTGCCCTGTGGCTGGAAAGTCCGGTTGGCCTGTTATTGATGCTGATCCCGTTAGCGTGTTTCGGGCTGTTATTGCTCTGCGGTATTGTGCTGCAAAAGCTCCCGGATGCAGGCGGGCATGGCGAATGGCTGCCCTTTGCATTGGCATTACTGGTGTTTGTGCTGTGCTTTACCGCATTTGGCATCAGCTACTATCCCTATGTGGTGCCAGGTAAACTCACCATCATGGACGCGCTTAGTGCGCCTGACTCACTTCGCTTTTTGCTAGTTGGCGCCGTCGTTGTTGTGCCATGCATACTCATGTACACCGTATGGGTATATCGCATTTTTGCAGGGAAATCGGAGAAGCTGGCGTACTACTAGTCAGCTTGTCGAGGAACATCAGATAGTTTGTTACATTCAAAGCCCCGTTAATCAATACCGGGGCTTTTATTTTATAATACTCACTTTCCGTGTTTGCCTTTTTGTAAAGGTTCTGGCATCATCCGCGCCGAACAAATATTGCGCTTTTTCTTGATAAAAGCGCAATAAGAATGTAGATGTAATAATAAGCAGCTTTGTAAGGATGACAAAGGAATACCATGATAGAAAGTAACATCTTCGCCGAAATACTTGTTGCGCACGCAGCGCAGAAAGGTATTTCAGTGTGTCCGATGAAACTTCAGAAACTGGCATATTATTGTCAGGGTTATTACCTTTCCTGCACTGGCGAACCTTTATTAAGTGGCGATTTTGAGGCTTGGGATTACGGTCCAGTTCATCCTGCGATTTATCGCCAATATAATCACTTAGGGCGCTCTGTCATTCCTGCGCCACAAGATTGGCAGATGCCAGATATGTCTGATGTTGCGACTAGCGTTATTAGCTTTGTACTTGAAAAGTTTGGTCCGATTGGGGCATGGGCGCTTAGTGTAAAAACACATGGTGAATCTCCATGGTTAGAAAATGTTTGCGAAATTACCAAAAAGCCAAATAGTAAGCCCATAAGCAAGGATACTATTAAAGCGCATTTCACAAATGAGTTGATGAAAGCTCAGGACGTGGAACTAGGTCAGTTGATGGATGCCGCAGAAATAACACAAGCAGATCTTATTGCTATGCCTGAAACCATATCATCAGAAGATGAATTTTCAGATTGGATAGAGGCAATTAAAATTTAATTATGAAGCACGGATTTGCTTTCACAAAAAATACCTTAAAACAACTCAAAGACCACCCAAAGGAAGTTCGAGACAAGCTCTATCGCAACTTTATTGCTTTTTTTAAGGCTGGTCACGACCCAGATGTATTGCCAGGCAAGTATAAGCCAGACTGGGAAGCGAAATTCGTAGAATCTCCGATGGTCGAAGGATTCATTGAACTAGCTAAAGATATGAATATTCATCACTACCATTTCGGATATAAGTTTTATGAGGATGGTAGAGATAAAGATTATCCTGGCAATGTTTCCGCCGGCATTATCCACAACAGAATAGAAGTTAAACCTAATCATACTCAACATGTTATTATTGATGTGTGTTTGAAGCATCCATCCCCATTCAAATCACCATGGGGCCACTACAAAGACGAAGCGATTGAAAAGGATGCTATTTAAGCCTACGCCTGACTTTTCTATTTATAGCAAGCACTACCGCCAGTCACCAAATCATTGATAGCAATAAGCGGTTTTATTCAGTGTTACTACTACTTTGTCGATCCTTTACTAATCGATAGAGCTTAATGATGCGGACGCGTCCAGATAAAACACATCACACCGCAAAGCGTTACCGCTTGAATCCCTATTAACATGGGGCGCAAACCCATGATCAGTGACAGTGAAAATACTGCCGCTACAGACACGGTTGCGGCATATTTGGCAGGCTTACTGATGGCACCACTGCGCTGCCAGTCAACAATTGCCGGACCAAAAAGCCGGTGATTGAGCAACCAGTCGTGCATGCGCTGTGATGAGCGCGCAAAGCAGTATGCCCCAAGAATCATAAAGGGCACAGTTGGAAGTAATGGCAACAGCGCCCCCATCATGCCTAAAAAGACACTGGATAAGCCCATGAAGAACCAGATTGGACGCATGTATAAAACCCAAAGGCAACATCGGTGTGATGTTGTAAACACAGTTACGTAAAAGTATAAAAAACTACTGAGTAATAGCAAACTGACATGACAGAGAAACGCTAAATCGAACTTACTCTGTAATTCAGTGACATTTGATTTTCCATTACAATTCGTATTTTTCTAAGCAAGGTTGTGTCACTCTTGATAAACATACTATTAAAAATTATTTATAAATTAATAATTTAAATATTTATCAAGCGACTTCCCGCTTGTCAAAAACAACTCAAACACCCACTTTTTTAATATCCTTGTTGAATATCTAACCGCCACAACATTTATTTCAGTGATGATGAGTATCGGGGTGTTGTAATTAAATTACATTGAGATTAAGGGCTGATTCTAATATCTTGTAATTTGATCAAGACCGACACAGAACGAGACCCCATGAGCCACTATTCCGATTATTTGCAAGAAATTGAAGAGCGAAAGCTTGAAGGCTTGCACCCCAAACCTATTGATAGCAGTGAATTACTAGCTGAAATCATTGCACAAATCAAAGACACAAACAACGAGCACCGCAAAGACTCGTTGCACTATCTTATTTATAACACGTTGCCGGGTACAACCAGTGCCGCCAGCGTGAAATCACAGTTTTTGAAAGCAATCATTCTGGGCGAAGAAACGGTTGAAGAAATCACGCCGGATTTCGCATTTGAATTGCTGTCTCACATGAAAGGCGGTCCTTCTGTTGAAGTGTTACTGGACATCGCACTGGGTGACGATGCCGAACTTGCCAAGCAAGCTGCCGAAGTATTAAAAACACAGGTCTTCCTGTACGAAGCAGACACAGATCGCATTGCTGCAGCCTATAAAGAAAACAATCCAATTGCGGTAGATCTGTTACAAAGCTACGTAAAAGCGGAATTCTTTACCAAACTTCCCGACATTGAAGAAAAAATCGATGTCGTGACGTTCATTGCCGCGGAAGGTGATATCTCGACAGATTTGCTGTCGCCAGGTAACCAGGCTCACTCTCGTTCTGACCGCGAACTGCACGGTAAATGCATGTGCTCACCTGCTGATCAGGAAAAAATCGTTGAACTGCAAAAGCAATTCCCTGGCAAAAAGGTCATGCTGATTGCAGAAAAAGGCACCATGGGCGTGGGTTCATCACGTATGTCCGGTGTTAACAACGTTGCACTGTGGGCGGGTAAGCAAGCCAGTCCTTACGTACCGTTTGTTAATATTGCGCCAGTTGTTGCCGGTACCAACGGCATTTCTCCGATCTTCCTGACCACTGTTGGTGTAACCGGCGGTATCGGTTTGGATCTGAAGAACTGGGTCAAAAAGTTAGATGACAACGGCAAGCCTGTGCTCGACGCCAATGGCGATCCGGTATTAGAACAAGCATACTCGGTAGAAACCGGCACCGTACTGACCATCAACACCAAAACCAAAAAGCTGTACAAGGGTGATGAAGAACTGGCTGACGTATCGTCTGCATTTACGCCGCAAAAAGTCGAATTTATGCGTGCCGGCGGTTCTTACGCCATTGTCTTCGGTAAAAAGCTACAAAACTTTGCTGCTGAGACCTTAGGGGTTGAAGCGCCAGAAGTATTTGCACCGTCTAAAGAAGTATCTCATGAAGGCCAGGGCCTGACTGCCGTTGAAAAAATCTTCAACAACAATGCTGTGGGCGTACCTGAAGGTGTCGCGCTTCACGCTGGCTCAGACGTTCGCGTAAAAGTGAACATTGTGGGTTCTCAGGACACCACAGGTTTGATGACCTCTCAGGAACTTGAGTCCATGGCGGCAACCGTGATTTCTCCGGTACTGGATGGTGCGTACCAGTCAGGCTGTCATACCGCATCGGTATGGGACAAGAAAGCCCAGGCTAACATTCCAAAACTGATGAGCTTTATGAACCGTTTTGGTTTGATCACCGCACGCGATCCAAAGGGTGTTTATCACTCAATGACCGACGTTATTCACAAAGTACTGAACGACATTACGGTTGATGAATGGGCCATTATTATTGGTGGTGACTCGCATACGCGTATGTCTAAAGGTGTTGCCTTCGGTGCCGACTCAGGAACCGTTGCACTTGCCCTGGCGACAGGCGAGGCAACCATGCCGATCCCGGAATCAGTAAAAGTAACCTTTAAAGGCGAAATGAAAGATCACATGGATTTCCGCGACATCGTGCATGCAACCCAGGCACAGATGCTGAAGAAGTTCGGTGACAACGTCTTCCAGGGCCGCATTATCGAAGTACACATCGGTACTTTGGCTGCTGACCAGGCGTTTACGTTTACCGACTGGACTGCAGAAATGAAGGCCAAAGCGTCTATCTGTATTTCACAGCCAGAGACCCTGATTGAATCACTGGAAATCGCTAAGAGCCGTATCCAGATCATGATCAATAAAGGCATGGAAAATGAAGCCGGTACACTGCAAGGTCTGATCGACAAAGCGAACCAGCGTATTGAAGACATCCGCGCCGGAACAGGCCGTCCGGTACTGATGCCTGACGACAATTGTAAGTACTTTGCAGAACTGGTTGTTGACTTAGACGTGATCGACGAGCCAATGATTGCCGATCCGGATGTGAACAACGAAGACGTGTCTAAGCGTTATACGCACGATGCGATCCGCGCTTTGACCCACTACGAAGGCACCAAAACTGTTGACCTGGGCTTCGTTGGTTCTTGTATGGTACACAAAGGCGACGTAAAAATTGTTGTTCAGATTTTGCGTAATCTGGAAGCGAAATACGGTAAGGTGGAATTTAAAGCACCGCTGGTATTGGCCGCGCCTACTTACAACATCATCGATGAGCTTAAGCAGGAAGGCGACTGGGAAATTCTGCAGAAGTACTCTGGTTTTGAATTCAGCGATGACAATCCTAAGAGCGAAGCACGTAAGCAATACGAGAACATTCTTTATCTGGAACGTCCTGGCTGTAACCTGTGTATGGGTAACCAGGAAAAAGCAGAAAAAGGTGACACCGTATTCGCAACGTCAACGCGCTTGTTCCAAGGCCGTGTTGTAGAAGACAGAGACGGCAAAAAAGGTGAGTCTCTGCTGGCCTCTACCCCAGTGGTAGTACTGGCCGCCATTCTGGGCCGCACGCCTACGTTGGAAGAGTACAAAGCAGCCGTTGTGGGTATTAAACTGACTCAGTTTGCACCACCTCGCGCTGAACTTAGCACTGCGCCTTCAAGTGTCATTCCGGTGCGCTCTGTGGGCTAACCGAACGACATAGCTACAGTAAAGTAGAATACGACAAGAGCCCCGTTTTACGGGGCTTTTTTATGTCGTCGTCAATCCAAATAAGTCAGCAATAACGCTTTGAATCCGGGGCAATACGCTGACCCAAAGGCGTAAATACGATCGGTATTTCCCAGTCCGCTGTGCGTTGCCGGCAGTAAGGTGATACCTTTGTGACTCGCTACAATAAACCTGAACCTATCGCGACCAATATGCACAACCTGACAGACCAGCTTTACCAGCAATTCGGCTTTTCTCAATTCCGCGAGGGCCAGCAACAAGCCATTGAGCAGTTGCTTGATGGTCACTCTACCCTGGCGGTATTTCCTACCGGCTCTGGTAAGTCCCTGTGCTATCAGTTTACCGCTACCCTGCTGCCACATCTCACTCTGGTGATTTCTCCACTGATTGCCCTGATGCACGATCAGCTGGAATTTCTGCGTAGCAAAGGAATACCGGCCGCGAGCTTAGACTCAACCCTGAGTAGCGAAGA
>CETO01001271.1_pt1 | contig 21240 bp, 14 predicted proteins | sample 531351 | NCBI WGS metagenome assembly CETO01 (sample SAMEA2622678, study PRJEB7988) | marine metagenome | isolation source: saline water (ENVO:00002010), including | reverse complement strand
TACCATGCTGTTCAAAAACCAATCACGAAAGATCAACAGCCCCTAAGATACGCCGAAAAAAATAACATGGGGCCGAACAGAGTTGAAACAATAAAACCCGCAGAATATTACTTTGACAAATTAATATGTTTGAAGCGACGTTAACAATCAATCTCGAAAATACACAAATCAAATATATTATGACGTTTTCTTTATCAACTCGGAAAGAAAAAACTTGTATGTTTCCGAGGTGAAGTGGAAGGGCGCGACACCCCACTTATGCTCAACATCTGCTTTTATTATGTCTTCGGGGTACTCAATCATTGCCTGTCTTCCAAAGGTATTCTCTAGTTTGACATAAGCTGCTCGCAAATATTCGTTTTTTTCTGAAATCTTTGCTGAGGAATCGATGGAAATATTGCCTGTTGGTTGGTAAAAAACACAATTGATAAATATATTATCTAACTCAAGTTCATCACAATGCCCTTTCAGACGTTTTAAACCTACTTCCCACAGTGTTTTAAATTCGTTAGAGGCGCTTTTGATTATACGTCCACTTTGACCTTGAGCGCGCGATGCCGTTTTATACTCGGATGAAACAGTGTGTGACGAATTATCATCAAAAAGCTTGAGATTAAATCTGTCATCAATTAGGTCAATAATAATAATATCATTTTGACTTTTTTCTAAACTAAGCCAAAAACGCTTAGTCATATCTCTTTCTACCATTCGTTTCTGAAAAGTAGATTTAATATTATTTAGTATTCCAGAATCTAATCTACTATTGGTAGCCAATGACGCTAAACTGGTTCTCGCCGTATAATCAATTAACTTAAAATCCGTAGTTATTTCAAGTGCATCTCGCGTTACACAGCTACCAAGAATTCGAACATTTTTCATTTCAAAAACACTGTAAACTTTAACTGTTGCTTCATTTCAATGTCTCGTTATTTTGGCTAGATATCAATAGTAAACCAAGGTACAAACTCAAAATCCGTATGATTTGCAAACTCGCTGTCACAATCTGACGTTACCCCGTTGGAACCATTTTCCCGCAACCACCTGGAGAGAGAACTTTAATGATTGGAAATCTCTTCCAGGTTTTCTGACTCGCACAACACTTCAATAAAATTACTTCCGAATAACATTAACCAGTACTTTCATTAGTTAAGTAATCTTTTAATCTTTTGTTCTACGACAGAGCTACTGCAGTTCTGTTTTACAAAATCAAAGCCTTTTGCGGCCTGGGCAGAATATTTATCTGCATCTTTCCAGTAAGCAAGAATGACGGACTCTACATCCCTGGGCTTTGAGTAAATCGCAGCATCCCCAAAAACAATTTCGTAGCTCTCGGGTAAAATAACGACTTTTCCAGCGGCCATGGCTTCCATGATATTTCGGCCAAATTCTTCAATGTAGTCTTCATTCGTAAAGTGCAGGAAAAAATCCAGTTCACAAACGAAGTCTGAAACACCAACGGAATCGAATTTTAAAACCTCCCAGTTTTGCGGTATGTCGCCTAACAACTTTTTAGGCGTCTTCGCGCCACCAAGGATTCTCACATCAATAACACTGCTATCTGCACAATAAGCCATTTTCAGTTCTTTGGCTGTCTTAGGCCATTTGGTCCAGTGATCACGACTGTGACGCCCTAAAATAATCTTCCTGTCTTGGCCGAAATTCAGTGGTAAGGTTGGCACTGTCTCAGGTAAGTCATGATTATAGGGCGGATACCACACCTCACTATGAAGAGCTTTGCCTCCACCAGCAAGCTTCAATGTTTTATCAACAACAGAGGAAATGGGTATCCATGTTGGCGACTTATTAAACAATCGAACACATAAACTGTTCACATCGTCTTCGCTGTAGTAGTGCGGAGACTCTGTCCATAATTGCATTGGCGACTGATTAACTAAAACCCCAACATTTTCACAGTCAATTTTAGGAACTGCATCAATTTCATACTTTAAAATTGGAGGATGATGAATAATGACCAAATTTGCCGAAATTTCGTCTTCGTGTACCAGAAAATCGACATTTTCATTGTAACTCAGTTCTGTGTATTCATTGGCAATTTCAGCAATTTTCAGGTCATAGCGAGGCCAGTGGAATAGGCCAACTCTAAGACCAGCATTCAAAGCAGCCAAAATATACCCCTCGTTACAGCGTCTTGTGCCACCAAGTAAACTCAAATCTGAAATAATAACCAAATCATAATGCCTGTTTATCGGCCAATTATTTGGAGCTAAACCTGCAGGGATCGGGAAGGGCTCTTTGAGACTGGTCCTTTTGGTAATCACATTATCTGCCGAAACATCTACCTTGTGTTCTTTCCAGTATTTAGCCTGCCTCGAGTATTCATGTCTGATCCCAAACGTCAGACTATTCAAACTCGTTTTCTTGTTTTGAGTTAATGAGTTTTCATGAACCAAAAAGAAAGATAAGGGGACGCCAGTTAGAATATCTTTAACCGAGTCTTTCCCCCACAATATTCGTGCTCTTTGAACAAACTCATCATCCGCATTTGCGGAGACACCATCCCACTCTCCAAGTTGTTTGAGATCCTTGCTACGAATAAGAACCGAGGGATAACTGCGATGAACGTAATCCAGATTGTTACGTTGGGGGCGCAGTACAAACCGCATATCGTCATGCACCCGGGCCATCATGGAACAAGTCACTTTAAGCAGAGGATCACTCATCATTGCACCGAGTTGAACTTCCAGCATTTGAGGATGCGACCAGTCATCACTATCGTGAACAGTGATAAAATCCCCACAAGCCAAACTTAGAGCTTTGTTTCGAGTTCCATAAGCTCCTAAATTTACTTCATTTTTAAACACTTTCAAACGAGAATCTTTCTCTGCAATCTCCTGTAAAATTTTGAAGGAATCATCAGGGCTACAATCATCTACTGCGATAATTTCGATATTAGTCCACGTTTGTGCCAACAAGGAGTTTATCGCTACTCTTATGAAAGTTTCCGCTTTAAAAACTGGCACCAGAATACTAACCTTTGGCCCGCCACTGATTTTCAACAATGGAGTCTGGACGTCTATATTACCAAACGCCATGCCCTTAACGGGTTCAACAAAACTTAACTCAGCAAGGCCATAATGAGTGTATATCTTATTCAAAGTTTGCAATCGTTCTTTAGCGGATAAAGGCTGATTGGAAAGTGCACAAATAAAATCACTGTCAAACTTATGCTCAAGAGTAGGTGCGATGAAATCTGACGCTCTTTCATGCATTCCTTGTTGCAGATAACTTTCTACCAACAACAACTTAACCCTTTTGGAACGATAAAACTGTAGATTTAGAGGCCGTATTTTTTTAATACAAGCATTAACTTTTGCCCAATCATTATTTGTACCATACCAACGCGCCAGCGAATAAAACGCGGCCGCCCTGTCTTTCGATGAATTAGAATTACTATTAGCAAACTGCTTTAATTCCTCGAGTGCGGGAGCGCTGAACCCACCCCATAATTTCTTACTCAATTCCCCGACTTTGGTAGAGCTCGACTTAACACCAATACTTGAACTTCCTGACTTCGTAACTCTACCTTCAGCTTCACCATGCTCAATGTAATGTACAAGCGGATTTATTCCAACAGCTCTCACATCAGGATAACTATTCAGATACCAGTTCGTATCAAAAGTCGCGCTTGGATTACGACCTTCCTGTGCACCATTCAATAGATAATGTTCAATAGGCTCTTGCCTGGATATCCGAACGTCAGGATATTGTTGAAGGTACCATTCAGAATCAAAAAGCCCCGACTTTTTAATAAGTTCAACCAGGCTGCGGGTTGATTTCTTTTTTGAAAAAGGACTTTTAGGAAAGGATTTGAACATTATTAAATTCCATCATGTGTTAATCAGTAACGTTACTACTTTTGTCTCGAAAGCTGTCTGCAGCGGGCTCGCAAGCATAAACGTCAGGATCATTCTATGCAACCACTATAAAAACAAGTAGGTTAGCTAACGAGCAGGAGATTATATTGAGCGTGTTCTTTATGGCAACTTTGGTTAACGGGAGGCAGTAGATTTACTCAATGTACTCCATGGACAGTTTTGCTACTTCAATTTGGCAATTGGCAAGCATAAACAAAGGGCTTATGGGTTCCAGCCTACGCTCATTTTCTGACGGCCATGTACCGCTAAATTTGCTACATTTTTTATAATCAGGAGCATCATTTGCCACTTCAATCTTTATGACTCCACTTTCCCCTGACAACTCCAGATCGCACAAAACAACGAACGATGATCTCTGATAATAACAGTACCGATCCCAAACAGACACTTTCTTTGTACTCGATACCACATTGGTTTTAGGATCTATCGTTGATACGTTAAGGACCGGAGAGAAAGGACCGATATTTTGCCTTTGTAAAACTTTTAGCCTGAAAGGCTTTTCAACGTGGAAGGCAAATTGTAAAGAACGCCATGGCCTACCTTGACCTGTGTCGACTCGTTTAAATGCAAAAGAAGATGGCGGAAGCGACTTTAGTGACTGCAACCTTTTCAGACTTTGCTTAATCGGCAACTCACGCATAAATTCAAACAATGCATTTGCAACAAAAATGGCGCCCTCACTTCTTGTATGTAGACCGTCAAAAACAACTCCAGAATCAACGGCATCATCCAGATCAACAGTTAATATAGGAATTTGGTATTGTTCACACAACTTTCGACAGGCTTTGTACCTTTGTGTTTGCCTCACATTAACAATCAGAGGTAAAGGAACACAAAATACTACAGGAAGTATGTTGTTTGCGATTAACTTCTTAAATACATAGAGATATTCCGCCTCGTCAGCTTCACTGCCGCGCGATACATCTTCAACTATAGGTTCAACAATACATATTGAGGGTTTAGCTTCGATAACCTCTTCTAATCTGATGAGCCCGGCATCTGAAAGACGATTTCCACCATACGCAAACTGTATAACCTGTTCTGGTGGCAATGCAAACTCTTTTTTGCATCGCTGCCTGAACGCCTCTACATAACCTGTTAATTCACCGGTTTTGTGATTCACAGTTTGCGCACTAAGTGAGGCACCTAAAACAGCAATATTCTCATGCGCAGAGATGCCTTTCTTCCTAAGCAAAATATCAGCGACACCTGAAATTAGACGAAGCATTTTTTATAAACCAACTACTTAATTCTCTGATATCAATCGTTACCAAACAGGTCCCGGGTATAAACCTTTTCAGCAACATCGTTGAGTACTTCGGCCTGGCGATTTGCAATAATAACATCAGACATTGTCTTGAACTCGGCAAGATCTTTAATCACTTTACTGTGAAAGAAGTCTTCCTGATGCAGCTCAGGTTCATAAACAACCACTTCAATGCCTTTCGCTTTAATACGCTTCATGATGCCCTGAATAGCTGACGCTCTGAAATTGTCTGAACCAGACTTCATCACCAAACGATAGACACCAACCACCTTGGGGCTTCGTTTTATGATTGAATCGGCAATAAAGTCCTTACGAGTTCTGTTTGCCTCAACGATTGCCTGGATCATATTGTTAGGCACATTTTTGTAGTTGGCTAACAATTGCTTGGTATCTTTAGGTAAGCAATAGCCACCGTAACCAAAGCTGGGGTTGTTGTAATGAGAGCCAATACGCGGGTCGAGGCCAACGCCTTCAATGATTTGGCGACTATCCAGGCCATGACTTTCTGCGTAGCTGTCCAGTTCATTGAAGTAAGCTACACGCATCGCCAGATAGGTATTAGAAAACAGCTTAATCGCTTCTGCTTCTGTGCTGTCTGTGAACAACACATCAACATTGGTTTTTTCGGCACCCTCAACAAACAACGCTGCAATTTTTTCCGCCCGCTCAGAACGCTCACCAATCACGATACGTGAAGGATGTAAGTTATCGTACAATGCTTTACCTTCACGCAGGAATTCTGGCGTAAAAATAATGTTCTGCGTATTAAACTGCTCTTTAACCGATTGAGTGTAGCCTACGGGTACCGTTGATTTGATGATCATCACCGCGTTGGGGTTTAATGTTTGTACCTGCTTTATAACACTTTCTACAGTACTGGTATTAAAGTAGTTTGTTTCCGGATCGTAATCTGTGGGCGTTGCGATCACAACAAGCTCTGCATCTGTTAAGGCTTCATTTGCATCACTGGTAGCAATCAGGTTCAGTTCTTTTGTAGCAAGAAAATGTGAAATTTCCTTATCTTCGATAGGCGACACCCTGTCATTTACCATTTTGACCTTTTCAGGCACAATTTCCAGCACTTTTACTGGGTTATTCTGTGCCAGTAATACTGCATTTGATAACCCTACATATCCCATTCCGACTACAGCAATTTTCATTTTATTCTCTTCCCGAAATATAACTGTTTTACCCTGATCCGTAGATACCGGAACCTACCCCCTGAAATTATCCTGATTTGCCAGGAACCAGTCAAACGCATGCTTTAACCCTTCTTCCAGGCTATAAGTATGTTGCCAGCCCAAGGCATGAAGGCGTGATACGTCCATCAACTTACGTGGGGTTCCGTCGGGTTTTGTGGTATCCCAGGCAATATTACCTTTAAACCCGGTCACTTTGGCTACCGTTTCAACCAGTTCTTTAATAGTACAATCAACACCCGTACCCACGTTGATATGGCTTAACATTGGCTCGGTGTTTTCATCGTAAGTCGCTTCATCCAGTTCCATTACGTGCACACTGGCTGCGGCCATGTCGTCTACATGCAGGAACTCTCGCATGGGTTTGCCGCTACCCCAGGCTACGACTTCTGCATCACCCCGCTGTGCTGCTTCATGAAAACGGCGTAATAATGCAGGAATAACATGCGAGTTTTCCGGGTGGAAGTTATCATTCGGGCCATACAGGTTAGTAGGCATTACGGAGCGGTAATCGCGGCCATACTGGCGATTATAGCTTTCGCACAGTTTAATCCCGGCAATCTTGGCAATGGCGTAAGGTTCGTTAGTTTCTTCCAGTGTACCGGTAAGCAACGCTTTTTCGGTCATGGGCTGCTCAGCCAGTTTGGGGTAAATACAACTGGAGCCTAAAAACAGCAATTTCTGCACATCATTCGCATGGGCCGCATGAATAATGTTGGCTTCAATCATGAGGTTTTCGTAGATGAATTCTGCTGGATAGGTATTGTTAGCGTGAATACCGCCCACTTTGGCCGCAGCTAAATAAACTTCATCAATGTTATTGTCAGCAAAAAACTGAGACACCGCTGCCTGACTGGTTAAATCCAGTTCATTTCGTGTGCGGGTTACAATATGCACACCACCACGCTTCTCTAAATTTCTGACTATCGCTGCGCCAACCATTCCGCGGTGGCCAGCTACAAATACTGTTTTCATAATCTAAAACTTATAATTTAGTTAATATAATGTTTTCTAAAACCTAAACCTACATGACTAAGTTGGACTGTATAAAACTTAAACTTAACTACAATGCCAATCGAATTTTTACAACTTTAATAGTCCTAGTCGATGTTAATAATCTCATTCTCAGTCATGTACTGGATAGTATTGAAAGCCCCGCCTCGAAACAAGTTTATCCAACGTGAAACGTTACCCGTGTGATTAATAACGTACTTACACTCAGACATTATCAACATAGTCGCAAGAAAAACCTGTGCGCTTATGATTCGCTCATCAATCTCAAGCATGAAAGCAACTTGTTCCTGATCAGTTCGTCTTGGGTTTTCAGCTATGACTATAATCTTATAATTCGCGAAATTATCTCTAAAGTAATCTAAAAACTGCTCTTGATCTGTTTGAACTAATATCGAATCTAAGCCCTTATTATTCATCAAACCATTTACTTTAGAACAGAAAGTTCCATACTGAGTTTCTGGAATATCTTTATATTTATCAGTACCTCTAAAACAAACACAAAGCGTTTTACTGGTATTAATTTTATATTTAGAAAGGAGGGCGTCTTTTATATCGACGACCGTGTTATTAGGAGTAAACCATGTATCAACTATCACTTTAACAGCATCATAATTTTCTTCGATGTACGGAAATAATGATGACTTCTCAAACATTATATCTGTATGTTCTAACAATACATTATTCTGATCACTCAGTTGGAAACATTGCTCGTAAACGTCGTTCCCATTGAGACTTTGAGGTCCCATGTATTTCAAAAATGTTTCGCTAAAATCTACTAAAGGAAAGAGAGATTCATTCTCTATAAATACAGATATATTGTAAACGGCGATAGAACAGCAAGAGAAAAAACCTGAACTGTGTTTCAGTTTAATTCCAGATTGTGATGGTTCGCATCTAAAATAATCTCTCAAAAAACTTCCCTATATTCGCTATATATCAATTCCAGAGTCAAACTTCTAAATCACGCACACAGACATGCCGTGTAAAAGATAAGCTTGCTCAAAAAGCGGAAAAGCGAGCGTCAAAAACGCTCGCTTTGTCTAACCGAAAATATATTTATTCTTTAGCAACAGCTACTGAATAACCGTGCTTCTTAAGCAACGCGTGTTGCTTGGCTTTTTGTAAATCGCCTTCCACCATTTCGGCACACATCTCTTCAACGGTGATTTCTGGTACCCAGCCCAGTTTTTCTTTGGCCTTGGCTGGATCGCCGAGCAGAGTTTCTACTTCTGCAGGGCGGAAGTAACGCGGATCCACTTTAACAATCACGTCACCCACACTAACGCCTGGTGCATTATTGCCTTCAACTGCAGTTACCGTAGCAATCTCATCCACGCCTTCACCACTGAATTCAACGGTAATACCCGCTTCCTTACAGCTCATACGCACAAATTCACGTACAGAAATTTGTTTGCCAGTAGCGATAACAAAATCTTCGGCATGGTCTTGTTGCAGCATCATCCACTGCATACGCACGTAATCTTTAGCATGGCCCCAGTCACGCAGCGCATCCATGTTGCCCAGGTATAAACACTTCTCAAGCCCTTGAGCGATATTAGCAATACCACGGGTGATTTTACGGGTTACGAAGGTTTCACCACGGCGTGGTGATTCGTGGTTAAACAGAATACCGTTACAGGCATACATACCGTAAGACTCACGGTAGTTTACCGTTATCCAGTACGCGTACATTTTAGCAACCGCATAAGGCGAACGCGGATAAAATGGCGTTGTTTCTTTCTGTGGGATTTCCTGTACTAAACCATATAGCTCTGAGGTAGATGCCTGGTAAAAACGGGTTTTCTTTTCCAAACCCAAAAAGCGAATCGCTTCCAGCAAACGAAGTGTACCAATGGCATCAACATCTGCTGTGTACTCTGGTGCTTCAAAGGATACTGCAACGTGAGACTGTGCACCCAAGTTATACACTTCATCGGGTTGCACTTCCTGCAGGATACGCGTGAGGTTAGACGTATCGGTTAAGTCGCCATAATGCAGATGGAATTTGGGGTTTTCGTTGTGTGGATCTTCATAAATGTGATCAACACGCTCGGTGTTAAATAACGATGCACGGCGCTTAATACCGTGTACTTCGTATCCTTTTTCTAATAAAAACTCGGCTAGATAGGAGCCGTCTTGGCCGGTTACACCGGTAATAAGTGCTTTTTTCATGAGCTTGTCAATATCCAATTATTTAATACAACATGTCCCTAAGCGATCCATTTTTTCTCTAAGGGGCTTATAAATTAACTCTAGTTTATCAATAACTTCTTTTGAAATATTGCCTTTATCACTAGTCCTTTGTTTCTTCTGAAAAAGCTGTACATTTCCGGATAACTGTAGGAAATCCAGTATCTCTTTTTCATTTTCCCAGAAATGAGGATATTTCAAGAATAGTACAGGTTTTTCGTTAAAATTAGTCCAGTTATCGAATTGTTTTTCATATCCTATCAAATCTTTACCACTTTCTGCATATTCCTCGATTGAAGCCTTATTATCCTGGCCTGTTAACTTTTTGAACTGAGGACGAATGAATTTCCGGGAGTAAAGTGAAATAAGAGCTTCAACTGGATCGCCAAAAATAAAGATGAACTTCTGAGCTTGCGTTTGAACAAGGAAGGGGTCCACTGTATGTTTAAGTCCATCTGAATCTCTTGGGCAATTAACGTCCATTTTAGGGGATAACCAAGATAAAAATGGTGAAGTACCCACTCCACCAAAGCTACTTACAATTATGTCCAATTTACTTTCCTTTTATCAAAACTTTATTTTAAATATTCTTGAACTTTGGAGACCATAGAAAACACATCGTCATTGGGCTCTATGTGAAATATTTTACCATTCCTCCCGAACTGAGAACTACCAATTAGTCTCGCCTGGCCGGTGAAAGTACTCAAAGGACCAATAATAACTGAACTTGCGGCAAAAACTAAAAAGTCACATATTTCTGGACTTAACTTATTTTCCTGGTCATATTTCATTGCAAACTGGACATTATCATTTTCAGAAGTGAACTCGCCGTTATGCATGAACCTTATAGATTTACTTGGAAAATTTTGTTTTAAAGTACGCAGAAGCTTATTGTAAAAATTGTTATCCCGATAATATTTTCCATCATTCCACTTCTTATAATCTCCCTGCCTGATATGGACAGAAATTAAGTCACTCCCGAACTGACTAAATAGTTGCTCACAATAGCTTGATGCTAGATCAGATAGCTTAAGTAAACCAAACTCTCTCTGCCCAGTCAGAAATGGAAACGGCTCATTTAATATTACTAAATCAAAAGTACGAAAATAATTTACTAACTTTTCTGATGGATTCCATTCCCGCCCCTTAAAATCAACAAATAACAGTTGGTTAGAAATAAGTTCGCAAACGAAAATACCAGACTCTATTTCCTTTGTGGAGTGAGCAATTTTTTGAGGTAGTCCACTTAGAAGAGTTGAGATTGGCGAAGAACCAAACTTTTCAAAGGCAAGAGTGGACTCAGTAAATATGTTTACATTGTCATCGAAAATTCCATTAAAAACTTTATCTTTTTGAGGAAATAAAAATTTAAATTCGTTTGCCTCACACCAAGTGTAAGCCGACTCTAGCCAAACCAATGTATTCCCGATGCGCGAGTTATTTCCTCCCTGCATGAACAGAAAACTGGTTTTTTTACTATCAATCATTTCGTTAAACACTCACTTTTAATAATCTTTTCACAATGTAAAAATGACAAAACCTTTAAACCTTAGTCGAATTCATAGGTTGGACATTAAGGATTCGTTGAGACCAATCCATACTTCAAGCGCCCGGTTTTCCTATCTCTGTCGGGATGTGCCCGTTTGGCATATCTTGACAGATAATTTACTGCCCAATTCCACGTTTGTATTAATTCAGAGTAAACGTCATGGAGTATCGACTCCATTAATGGATAAAACCAGCTCTGCGTATTTTTCGCGACCATGAAACTCGATATATCGATGCCCATCAGTCGTTGGATACTAAATCCAATACGCCGTTTCACCAGTAATGCCAGCAAGCTGACCCATATCAGCCCCTCCATCAATCCCGCGTTCCGGGTATTGAACTTACGTAAATTGCAGTAGGATTTCCATTCCTTAAACAGTAACTCTATCTGCCAGCGTAAGCTGTATAGTTGTACGACTGCTTTTGCCGGGTATTGCTCACGGGGCAAATTCGTCGCCCAATAGGTTGGCTCTGATTTACCTGGAGGCCAACTCGCTATCAGGCGATATGATACACTTCCCTCAACATCCATATCCACCACCTGGCCTCGTCGGATGTGATGTTTTACGTCCTTGAGCTTCACATTTTGGAATCGTTTTAGGCGCTTACCCTGCGCAGTAACACCTAGCAACACCAAAGGGTTAGCGGTCGTTTTGGCCCTGACCAGATAACTTCCTCCCGCCTGATGAATACTCTCCAGATACGACAGTTTGAAATAACCCCGGTCTGCCATAAATAAGCAGGCCACTAGTGATTCGGCTGGCGGTAAAAAGTCATACTCTGCCACGCTGTCTGCACTAACCGCTATCCGTTCAGGGTGGCTGTGTAACATATCCCAGCTCACATGAGCCTCAACAGCAGCAGGGCTAATGGTCGTAAAACGCCCTTTAAATTCTTCTTTTAACGCATCGTGGACGGCAAACGAACTGCCATCTTGCAGTACGACCTGCTTAAACGCCGACAGGTCTGTGTCTGTACCAATGATATGCTGCTGCCATTTATGTAATGCAACGCCCACTATGCGCTGAATCAACTGTTTAAATGCTGGTTTACTCAGTTGATTATGAAACGATTTGTACTGCACATCGGTGTACGTCAACCCAGTAAAATAACGGTGCAAATCACTGATGCAGTCAATGCTCTTGTCCCCCATGGCTGTCACCAGTGCCATTATTAATTCATAGGGCTTCACAATACGTTCCCGATGGCAGAAGCCACACCGTTTACCGATATCATTGATATTAAATTCGTTCAGGACTTCCGTTATCTTGTTTAGCTCGTTATTCTTATCGTGCATGTTCTCAAATTTTTTCAGAAGGTTTGTTTGGCGATAAACATCTGATCAAATTTGAGACATGCATTCAAGCATTAATTTTCTTAAGATCCTACCTATGTAGTCGAATTAACTTCTGGTCACTACTACTTTCTCTACACATAAATCCCTCCCCATAATACAAGAAAACTTTAACTCACGTTCAGCTTCGTGGTCTTTATGTGGTTGCTTAACATTGTCGAAATCTAATTCCTTATCGATCAACTGAATTGTTAATTCTACTTCCTCTTCAAAGTTCCGCATAAATTGTCTGGGCTGAATGCGTTCGTAGTAACAATGTGCATCCAACTGACAGAATTCTTGAATCGTCGTTCCATTCGCTTTCACGTTAACCCAACCTGAGGTTGGCCCCACAACAGAAATCAGCCCCCAAATTTCGCCTTTGATCTTCATCGAAATGGTTTCGTTTGGTTTTAATCTAAAGTACTTAAATTCCTGTCCAGAGCTTGGATAGGTGTAGATTTCGATGTCTCTACCACTAATTTTGGGGAAATAAAATCCCGCTTTCAGAGTGTTGGAATCTCCACGTTCGAATGGTGAATCTAATACAGATAAGTTTAAGTTTTCAAAAATGTGGTCTGATACCAGCTTGCTGCCTTTAGGTGAAGTATGGACATTATCTCTGTAGATTTCCTTCCAATCTTTTTCGCTGAAACTCTTTCTCATTTCTTCAAAAAGAGGATAAGTATCAATTACAGGCACACCTGCCAACTTAGCTGCATCACGGTGCTTCTCTCTAACAAACTCCCCCTCACCATTTTCATAGTCGCTTCTGTAATTATTAACCAACACTACTTTTTGCGAAATTGTTTTGAGGAAAGCTAAAGATTCAAAAACAACGTCTTCCATCACATCCAAGGGGGTCAAACCAATGTTAAGATCACCTGTGGAGTATTCATACACTGTCAAATCAAACACTTCATTTTCAGGAATTTGCAATGTTGATAGATTACATAAACCAAAAATTGAGCCTGTTGCACCTGTCGCTAATATTGTTTGTTTAACAGTATACCCGGAAGCTTCCAGCTTTTTATTCAGTTCAGGTCTATATCCATTTTTCTGCGCTGTTACACTTGCTCCAATATACAAAACGTTAATGGCCTTTTTAGGGGGCTCATTTGATTTAATCTTAGCAGTGAGCTCACTCAACTTCGCATTAGTTTCAAAGCAATCGAATGTCTTCAATCTGACGACCCGAGAATAAATAGAAATTAAGCTATGGGACATCTCGTTGAGTTTACTATGTGGTAAGGCAGCTAAAAACGAAAACAATTCTGGGCCAATTTCTTTTTCCCACAGAACAACGTTTCTCATTAATTCATCACTGAACGGGTATTCTTCAAATACCGCCAAATCCTTGGAAAATAAAACAGGTATGCTACCAACCGCTATAGATTCCCAAAAACGTAATGTGTTAGGGCCAGCGCCCTCAGGGCATAATGAGAATTTCGAATCAGAAAGAATGGCATTGTATCTGAAGGTGCGTTCATGATGCTCGTCGATATGATGAGCGGCAATTTCCCGGTTTAAAACCTGCTCTTCATAAACCACTTTATTGAAATGCCATTCATTGCCCAGATCTACAAACACATCATCTCTGCCGCAGGCTTTGGCGGCTTCGAAAAGTTTTATGCGGCTATCGTCCCGGTAGTGCTTCATGTGAGCACCAATAAAGGAAGCGAGCAAGTTACGTTCTGCCATGGGCTTACGTTCCATGCCTTCGCTTCTTTCCGGCGCTTCATAATTTACCGCAATAAGTGTCCAGCCATGCAGGTTAAGGTTTGTTCCCATCTCTTGCTGGATGGCGTCGCTTTTGGAATCTTTGTGGGATAGGTAAAAGTCGGTAATGCCTAACCACTGCGCTTTTTCCAGCATTCTTACCCAATGAATATGCTGACAAACACTGTGTACCTTTAGGGAATAGCCATTGTTCTTTGCAATGTCTTTGTACTGGTTAATTAAGCTCTTTACCCGCAAAAGGTAAGATTCTGGAAATTGCTTTTTATCTACATAAGTTGCCCAGGGTAATGGAATATACAAGTGCACTAACTTATGAGTAATGTCGATGTGATCACCTGGTCTCAGCAACAAGTGATTTTCAAATGCTTGTTTTTCGGTAGCACATGGGTATTGCCAAAAATTAATATCAGCAGGGCCGGATGGTTTTACGCCAATTTCATCAACATAGGTGCTAAGTACAGGCGGAATTAAGCCCGCCACAGTATAGTAAGCTTTATCGCTATTATAGGCCTGAGCATCTACAGCAACGCGATACTGAAAAGCAAATAAGTTATTAAAGTAAACTCGGTTGCTGTATTCAATCAGCTTGAAATTTGGCGCTTTAATATCAGTTGATTTACCGCGTCGAATTGCCTCTAACAGCTCCGTTGCTTTAACTGATTTTACCGGCTCCAGCGCAAGTTCGGTTAACGTTTGTGGTAACGCTTCGTCTGCGGCTTCTTTTCTCCAACGTTCCAGGGTTTTATTGATTTTTACGGAATTAATGTTGCTGCCCGATTCCCGTATCCACACATCAAAATCCAGGCTTGCGGGTGTATCGATTGCCTCACCGGGGTGCACATAAGCCACGCCCCCCATAATTCGCTCGTCGACTTTTTTATTGTAGGTACGCATTTGCGTTTCGTGAGCATGGATGCTTTTTACATAATCCACCGGATTGTGCACAGACCAACCGTGAACCGCGAACAAATATGCGATTTTGTTATCACAACGAGGCACGCCCATTGGAAAGTCCAGTTGATGTAAAAAACTATTGGATAGCTGTTCGCCTACATTCATCGCCCAGGTATCTTGCGACCAGTGAGGATTAGGGTGTTTTTCTGTCTCACCGCTTAACAATTCCCACCGGGATAATGCTAAAAACGATTTTGGTTTGGCGAGCACTTCGTTCAATCTGATTACAGAGTCATCAAAATAAATGTCTGAGTTACAAAGTACTGAAATACCATAGCTGCAATACTGCTGAGTAAGTTCGACCCAGTATTTATAGGTTACGCGCCGGTCAACATGTAAAACCTTCATGTTAGAGGTAGTAAATGGCACGTCACAGCCGTCATCAATAACAACAATTAAATTATCGATATGCGGATTTTCAGCATTCTGCCGGAGGCATAAATCAATTTCCTTCTGCCTATCAGCATCTCCGCACTGATAATAAGGAAAAAACACACTAATCACTCTGCTTCTTCTCCATTGAGTTATAGTTAAACCTTTCAGCAATTAATTTATAGAATTGAGAGTTTGTAAACTCTTCTTTTTCTTCGTTCGTGAGCTCTCTCCTTGCTCGCGGAGCAATTATATCGCCTGAGCGCCCACTGTCACCCGTTACCTGAAAAATACCAAACGTATCAATAAAGCTATCGTCGTAGGTCACATTAAGCAACGATGCAATCGCTACCATAACGTCTTTTGGATGCTCGACAAAGTCTTCGTAACGAAATATTTGACTATCGTCATACTCAGACACAAAAAACCAAACTCTTTTGCAATATTCATCAAATGTCCCGGGTGAAAAGTGCACCCAGTTATTCTTAACCAGGGAAATATAGGAATCGATAGGATCTCTTAAGGTTACTGCTCTAAGCAGTTCAAAGTGGTCAGATAACGCCCGTGCAACAGTAGAATGATCGCTGAAATCTTCACCCACACAATAATCGGAATGGGTATGCTCCCTTATAATTAGCGTTCCCGAATATTGCCCAATATGCTCGTAGGTTTGAATGATATTAGATACAAAGAGTTTCCATGCCAGGGTGTCTATGTGTGGCACATTAGCGTATCTGGACTGTGTAGTGACATCCGCCGGTAAAAATTTTGGCTTGCCGCCGCCCTGATGCAGCGTTGTAGTTGGGTGTAATTCACTTAACAGGTAAATATTAGGTAATGCGGCAAGGCATTTAGACACTAACGTACCGCCACTACAGGCTAAATGATGGATAATGCGCAATTGGGGTTTAACATTCCTGTTTGCTACAATTTGCTCACATCTATCCAATAGGCTTTGTGCCTCATTTACCTTAAGTTCAGTGAGGTTAGCATTACGTGATTTAAGCCCCCCCTTTTTTTCTATTAACGTTAATGCTGCCGTTAATTCACTATGGAGTGTGACTAAGTCCTTTTGAATTTTACTCACGCTTTCCGCCTAATAGTTCGGGGTTACTACTTTCTAATTTCCGATAGAAGTTGGCAGCTTGTTGCAATTTCTCATGTAACTCTGCGATCAATTCTTTTAGCGATGTTTCGCTTTCTACCTTTTCAGCGTACTTCGTTCTTAAATTATCAAGATCGATGTGTAGCTTCATATTTTGTTTAGTCGTCAACTCCAACGTTGCGCTATGCTGCATACTCAGTTTATTACTTTCGTCCGCCTTTCTCTTTAAGGCTTCATTAAATTGTTCAAGGGCTTTGTATTTCTCTTTATGTGTTTGCAGGCGCTCTTCAGCATCCTGCTTTTCTTGTTTAAATTGAGCAATGTCTTCCTCTAGCTGTCTACGAGCAGCTTCTTCCGCCTGTTTTTCTTGCCGTAAACGTGCCAACTCTTCCTGGGCACTCGCCAGGCTTTCCTGCGTTTCTTGTACTGTTTGCGACCACTGCTGTGCAGACGTTTCGCTTTCTGCCTTAATTTGAGCCAGGCTTTCTTCTAACTGGCTTCGTGCAGCTTCTTCCGCCTGTTTGTCTTGCCGTAAACGTTCTAACTCTTGCTGGGCACTCTTCAGGCTTTCCTGCGTTTCTTGTACTGTTTGCGACCACTGCTGTGCGGACGTTTCGCTTTCGGCCTTAATTTGAGCCAGACTTTCTTCTAACTGGCTACGTGCAGCTTCTTCCGCCTGTTTGTCTTGCCGTAAATGTGCTAGCTCTTGCTGGGCACTCTTCAGGCTTTCTTGCGTTTCTTGTAAAGTTTGCGACCACTGCTGTGCAGACGTTTCGCTTTCGGCTTTAATCTGAGCCAGGCTTTCTTCTAACTCGCTACGAACAGCTTCTTCCGCCTGTTTTTCTTGCCTTAAACGTGTTAACTCTTCCTGGGCACTCTTCAGGTTTTCCTGCGTTTCTTGTAAAGTTTGCGACCACTGCTGTGCGGACGTTTCGTTTTCGGCCTTAATTTGAGCCACGCTTTCTTCTAACTTGATCCTACCTTCATCACTGCGCTTATTAGCTTCGTTAGCCTGTTGGAGTTGTTCTTTATAATCTTCAATTTCTTTATGTTTAGCCGAGATTAACTCTTCTAATTTTGCCTTATCCTGAACATGTTGCTCAACAGTCTCTTCCAGTGTCTGAATCCTTCCCTCATTTGCTCGGATATGCTGCGTTTTAGCCTCAACTTCTTCACTCAGTTCCTGACAACTATCACGGAATGCATTAGTAGTAGACTGGAGCTCATCTAAATTTGACTTCAGCTCTGCCATCTTAACATTAAATTGTTGATTTAATTCATCTTTATTCGAAATCTCCAAAGTCAAAGCATCAACTTGTGCAGTAATGGCTTCAATAGCTTGGCCTGCTATTTCTAATTCATTTTCCTTTGCGGAAAGCTGCTGGCTTAATTCACCGTGCTGCTGAGTGAGTGATTTACATTGTGTTGTTAATCGTTCATTTTCTTCCTTAAGAGTTTCTGACTTACTCTTAAGATTATCACGCTCGTCCGCTAATAACTGATTGATGTTTCTTTCTTCATCCAGCTTTTGCTTCAGCTTTTCTGCCTGCATTTCGAGCGAGGCCAGCAACTTGGTTTTGCGATCAAAAATAGCGCTTACAACCAGAATATCTGGATCAGAATCATCGACCGAGGACTCTTCAAAGTATTGCTTTTCCAGCGCACACATTATCTGCGCGTAATTATGCGCACCTTCATACAACGATGTTGAACCACAGGTAATCATTATTTTTTTGAAACACTGAATGAGCTCTCGCGAGGATAAATCATCTATGATCTGGCCCGCGATATCTGGCAAATCGACTATTAATTCATAATCGGCTTCAGGTTCTAAACTTTCGAATATTGTATTAAGGCCGCAGACATCAAGTTCCAGCGTTTTAGTTACTTGCAAGCCTGGGAAAAGCTCCTTAAGCCCGGTTGGGGCTTTTAAAGAAGAAAACTCATTAACATTGAATACATTAAACTGCTTGGCACTTTCTGAACTATCCGGAGCAAGACATGCGTTAATGACTTCTACCTGCTCATAAGATTGATACTTTTCTTTGAGTTTATCGCACAGCACGGATTGCGCTTCAACCAGGATAACCATCTCATAGTCACTTGGATTTAATTTAATGGATGACGCCTTGCCTGCACCCAACCAGAATAAAATCGGTTTCATTTCAGCTCCCATCCTTAATCTTTACTCAGCAGCTTTGGAGACACCATTCGGCCTTCTGCCATTCCGTACTTTATATAATGGATCAAAGGATTCATACCTGACTCAGCCACATCAGGGTTTTGGCGCAAGTACCAGTCCCCATCAAACGCGGCGCACGGAAGACGACCTTCCTTTGCGCCATGGACAAGATAATGTTCGGCAGGGTCTATTCCTGCATCTTTAATGTCAGGATAAGACCCCAGATACCAATCAACATCGAACAATTCACTGGTATATAGCAAGCCGATATTCTGCTTAAGAATTTCGTTATCTTTATCTTCTTTCCTGAGCTTTTTAGACACTGCTCGGGCAGGAGCTCCTAACTTCCAGGTTGCCGATGATTTGATTTTACTGAGTTCATATTCTGCATACTGCAACTTGTCAGTAGTACTGAGTAATTCTCTCATTATTTTTTCGTACTTACTTTCTAAATGAGAAACTTTCCGTTTCAAGCGTTTAGTGTCGCGTAGTCCTTTGGTTTTAATCTGCGCCTTTTCATCTTTTAACTTGTTTAGTTCGTCATTTAACTTATTTAAGTTGCTGTTCAATTTGTTCAGCTCAGCACTGGACTTCTCTACAACAGAAAGTAGCTCTTTAACTTTATCTTCATTGAATTTTTTCGCTGAATGAGTTTCTTCAAGTTCTTGTTTCAAGTGCTTAATATCTTCGAGCGCGCTTTCTAAAGTTACCGATTCGCTCAAGAGTATTTTCACCCTGGCCTCAAGTAATTCCTTCTCTGCATGACTTTCTGATAGCTGCTGCTCGAATGAATGACGTACTTTCGATTCGTTGACTTTCGTGTTACGTAGGGATTGATCAAGCTCTGTAAGTAATAATTGTTTTAACTGCAATTCATCTTGTAATGAGCATACTGTTTTAGTTAGTAACTCTCTTTCGGCTCGCAACTCACCATTTTCTGAGACTAATATTTCAAGTTGATTTTGTAGCGCAGCAACTTGTTCATCCTTCTCAACTAATTTTTGTTGTTTAGATTCTAATTCGACTTGAAAGGTGAGCAGGTTGCTTTGCAGAATCTGTCTCTCAGCTAATAAGTCTGCATTTTGTAACGCTGACCTTCCGGCTTCGTCCTGAACCTGTAGTAACTGTTTTTGAAGTTCAATAAAACGCTGTTTATCGGATTCCAGCTTATCTTGTAAGTTGACAACGGAACTGCGAAGCAACTCTTGCTCTTTGATTAACTCATCCAGCGTCACCTTACAGTTAGCGTATTCCAGTTCAAGAGTCTGATTCGATTTTTCGAGACTTTCCTTATATTGATTTTGCGAAAATTCATGCTTAACCAGTTTGGATATATCAAAATGCGCCTTTTTGACAGCTCCGGAAATACTGCTGGCTTGCAATGATTGGCAAAGTGCATACAATTCTTCGTGCTGTTCAATAGCCTTATGAGCTATTAACCTATCAACATCAGTTATATCCGCACGATCTGTTACTACGATGTCTGCAGCAAATCCCAGCTTTTCTCTTTGTAGCGAGTTATCCACTCCATTGACTGCAACCTGGTTCTGATTGACTAAGTAGAGCTTACGGCGTGACTTGCGATGAATATTTAATAGTTCGGAATAGAGTGAAACATAATAGTCTATTGTTTCTTCAACACTTTGGTTATTCGAGAAAGCATGAGCGAGACTTTCCTCTGGGGATTCATAACAAAGAATGATATCTGTGGTTAAACCAACCAACTCACTGAGATCAGCCAGATTAACTGAGTCTTCGACACATATTTTATGCTCACCGATTTCGACATCAGAAACTTTCTTGATTTTAAGAAAATTACAATTGGCAACTACCGATTGCCAAACCGGCGTATACGAAAGTGTTAAAAGAACTGTCATTAGTTACTCTACAAAACCATTAATGAGGAATTAATACTGATATCTAAATACCTATCAAGATAGTTTAGCTGCTTTTGTCTGTTTTACTGTTAATTTCTTAAAGAAAAACAATACCTTTTGCTCAGTTGTTGTTTATAAATTACTTTTTAATTGGATAGTGTAGAAACTCGATTTATTTGCATAGAGGATTCATCCTGAACAACACTTGTAAGTACAGCGTACTTTACCATCATACTTCTTCTATTGCATTTCTTCAGAGCAATGCCATTACCATTAGCGCAGAAATTAATCATTAAATGCCAGGTATTTACCTACATTTACTACTTATTAAATTAAAGTGAAATAACACAAGAGCCTGAAAATACTAAACAGGCCTATGTAAAAACGCATGGTCAATGATGGCCTCGGCTGCAGTGCATTTGAGTGCCTGGATAATGATTTTTTAACTGAGGATTCGTAATCTGATCGAGTAGGAGGGAGTTTTACAACTCCCGTCTTCTCACACCACCGGGCATACGGTTCCGCACCACGGCGGTTCATATTAACACTGGAACTGTCGGTGA
>CETO01080985.1_pt1 | contig 21344 bp, 20 predicted proteins | sample 531351 | NCBI WGS metagenome assembly CETO01 (sample SAMEA2622678, study PRJEB7988) | marine metagenome | isolation source: saline water (ENVO:00002010), including | reverse complement strand
AGCTTGCCGTCACGCGCCATTTTGGTGAGGTCACGCGAGTACTTGTCCAGCTCAGGCGTGTTGGTCGGCGTCTCAGCGCGACCGTCCTCGGCCCCCTTGCCGACCACCTTGCTCACCTGTTGACGCAGCGCCTGCGGTGTGAGGCCATATCGGCGCAGCAGGTTGGCGGCCAATCCTTCGCCTTCCTCTGCCAAGCCGATCAGGAAGTGCTCCGGGCCGACATACGAGTGACCCAGTTCGTTGGACGCCACGAAAGCACGACTCAGTGCATCCTTGACGCGCGGCGACACGCCAATTTCGCCCTCGAACGGCTGGTCACCGCGCTTGGCTTCGGATTCGATCTGTCGCGTGAGATCATCGACCTTGATTTTGAACTGACCGAGGATGGTCTTGATTACGTCGCTGTGGTTCAGTGCCAAAAGCAGGTGCTCGGTATCCACTTCCGGACGACCGAACTCGGCCGTATACTTGGCGGCTTCCTGAAGCAACGCCTCTGATTGCTCGCTGATGCGGCTAGCGAGTCCGCCGCCTCGACGGCGCGGTGCACCTGACCCCGCCGAAGCCGGTTCGCCAAAGGAGGCATCGACCACATCATCGGCATCGGCATCGGCAGCAACAGTCGTCGACTCGTCACCAATACGGAAAAAGTCGTTGCCCAGAAAGTCCTCAAACAGACCGCTGCGCGCGCCAAACAAGGCTTCCAGCGGAGAAACAGTGCGCTTCTGCTGGCGCACGCGTTGTCGATAATGATCGTCACAGAGCAGCATGGTGCTGTGGCGACCATTGAGGTTGGCTTCCACTCGCACCGTGGCGGGCTGGCCGCAGACTTGGCATTGTTTTCTGGCCATGCTGATGCTCTTGAAGTTGTTGAGGCAGCGATGTGCCACGCGTCATGGCACATCGTCTGCGAGTTGATGGATCAAGTACGCGAGTAGAGCCAGTGGAGCTCAGCTGTTGATGGGAATGGAACGTCCCTGCTTGGGTGCACTGGCCTCGCGTTTGTCCATCGTGATGGTGAGCACGCCATTCTTGAAGTCCGCCTTGATCGTGTCCTGGTTGGCATCACCGGGCAGGTTCAGGGCACGCTGAAAGCTGCCGTAGGACCGCTCGATCCGATGGAAGCCACCATCTTTCTTCTCCTGCTCCTGGCGCTTTTCACCGCGCACCACCAACACGTCGTTGTCGAGCGTGATCTGAATATCCTTCTCCTCGACGCCTGGAACCTCCAAAGCAATCCTGTACTGCTTGTCGGTTTCCTGGATATCCACGGCCGGCTTCAGCATGCCTGGCCACTCTGCCGGCCAGCGCGGCATCGCCAGCGCCGGAAAACCAAACCCGCGGAATGCGTCATCAAACAGCCGGTCAATCTCGCGATGCAACTGCAAGATCGGACTGACCGCGCCTCCAGCCACCGGCTGATCACTACGCTGCACAGGCAGCGAGGCAGCAGCTTGTAGCTCTTCCTGTTCATTCTTGAACCAGTTCCAGGGAGCCAATTTCTTCAGATCGAAACTCATGTCACACCTCCAGAGCTAATTGAAAAAACCGAATCCGCTTGCCTGTTCAGACCGGTTAGGCCCGCAGGCAATACGGCACACCTGTCCGAGCAGAGCTGTTCATCTTCGCGCATCACCTCCTTTTCGCGTCGCAGGTCGCGATCGCTCTGCAATCCAGCGATCGATGTCGTTTCGCCGAAACCGCCATGTCCCACCCACTTTGAACGCCGGCATCTCCGCTTGCGCGGCCAGGCGGTAAAGCCTGCGCTTGCCGACCTTCAAGTACGCCGCCAGTTCGTCGAGCGTCAGGATTGCATCCTGGCTTGTTTTCATGGCTCCACCACGCACACCCTGTCATTCCGGCTCATCTGTTGCAGATCATTGCACACACTTACACACTGTGGGCACTTTTTTCCAGCTATCAAGCCGCCTCCCCCAATGACTTGATGCATGTCAATTACGTGTTGGAACACACCACCGACCCAGGACAAGCCCGCGTGCTCAGAATCCAGCACACTGTCGGCCACGCCCGGCCGTTCACGTTTGAACATGACTGGGGAGAGATCGCTCGAACTGATCCGCCCCTGTGATGCACCACGCGGCCAGATCGTCGAATCCGCACCCTCAAGGTCAAGGCATTACTATCTGGATCGGGATGCGGACGCGGGTTCGGCTCCGTGTTCCACCACCACCTTGCAAGAGAAAAGCCCCTGATTTCAGGGGCTTTTTTCGTTTCTGGCCTTCCGTTTTCCCTTAGCATCTGATCGATTTGCAAAAAGCGACAAGGAAATGTCATGACTCAAAATCAAGTAAGAATCTTCACATCAAAAGATGATCAGGCACAGCTGGAAGTGGCAATTGGCCAAGAAACCGTTTGGCTGAATCAGACAAGCCCGTTACCTCTTACTCACTGGACGTTATCATTTCCGTTGGCTATCGTGTGAAGTCCCAGCGTGGTGTCCAGTTTCGTCAGTGGGCTACCCAGGTACTCAAGGACCACCTGATTCAGGGTTATACCCTAAACCAGCGCCGTCTGGCGGAGCACGGCATCGAGTTCGAGCAAGCCGTTGACCTGCTCAGCCGCACTCTCACTAACCAGGGCCTGGTATCCAACGAGGGAGAAGCCGTCGCCCGGGTGATCAGCGATTACGCCCGCTCTTGGAGCTTGCTGCAAGGCTATGACGAGCAGCAGCTTGCCGAAGTCGGTATTAGGCAACCAAATATACAGACTCTGGGGCTGGACGAGGCAGTGAAAGCCATCAACGAGCTTAAACAGACTCTGATGGCCAAAGGCGAGGCCACGGAACTGTTCGGCCAGTTACGGGGTGTCGGTCTGGCATCTGCTTTGGCGACTATCGAGCAGGGCTTTGGTGATGAACTCTTTTATCCGAACGTCGCCACACGCGCAGCTCACCTTCTATACTTTGTAATCAAGAATCACCCGCTGGCCGACGGCAATAAACGCTGCGGCTCATTTCTATTTTTGTGGTACCTGCGCCGTAAAGCCGCTTTGTTGGCTAGACCAGTGGAACAATTGATTAACGACAACACCCTTGTGGCCCTGGCCCTGCTGGCGGCCGAAAGTCTGCCAAATCAGAAAACCTTGATGATCCGACTGATTGAGCATTTCCTTCTTTTGAGGGAGTCCACCCAGTGAATCATCCAGACGACCCGGAAAGCCTCACAGAGCTGGTGGCCAGAATCCGTGACCATACCCGGGATCAGGACCGAGTGTCGGTTGGGGATCTGATGGCCGCGGTGGGTCAACGTTCTTTTGGGCCGCTGGTCCTGCTGGCCGGCTTGATCACGGTGGCGCCGCTTATTGGCGACATTCCCGGCGTACCCACCCTGCTTGGCCTGCTGGTTCTGCTCACCCTGGGCCAGTTGCTTTTCCAGCGTCGCTCGGTCTGGATTCCCTCCCGTTTATCGAAACGCCATATTTCGAAACAGAAACTGTTTAAGGCGCTGCAATGGGTGGACAAGCCTGCGGCCTTTGTCGATCACTGGACCCGGCGGCGCTTGCCCTGGTTGGTTTCCGGGGCTCGCCAGTATCTGATGGCACTGATTTGCATGGCGGTTGCCGCTGCCATGCCGCTGATGGAACTTATTCCCTTCAGCGCCAATGGCGGCGGCCTGGCACTGATGGCGTTCGGGCTGTCCATTGTCGCCCGGGACGGGCTGCTGGCTCTGGTTGCCGTCGCCACCACCGGTGGCACCGGATGGTTTGTGCTTACCAACCTACCCTGGTAACCGAACGGGCAGAAAACCTGTCACCATTTGATACAAAGCTGATAACGAATGGCTACGTATAAAGCTGCTACTATTGCTACATAACCTTTTGATCGCTGGCACCTTGTTTTGTGGTCGTCAGTGCACGAATCATTACCGTGAGCTCCGGCAAGGAGCTTTTATCTTTTTTGCAAGGATCGGTTTATGTCCAGCAAAGCGAAGCAGTCCCAGAAACTCCTGCTGTTCCGCCTGTTCGGCTCGCGGCTGTTTGGCATCGGCACTCTGAAAATCCGGGAAATACTCCCATTTCAGCGGTTAACCAAATTGCCCCACAGCCACCACGCTGTGATCGGAACCGCGACCTTCCGGGGCTCGGCCGTGCCGGTCATCGATATGTCTGCGGCCGTGGGCTACCCGGCGCTTACCCGCGAGGAGCAGGAAAAAGCTTCCATCATTGTCACCGACATACAGCGCCAGGAAATCGGTTTTCTGGTGCGCAGTGTTCAGCAGATCATCGAGACAGACTGGAAAAGCGTGATGCCGCCGCCCAAGGCTCTGGGCACCAACGCCTTTATTACCGGCTTGCTGGATGTGGATGGCGACATTATCCAGCTACTGGATGTGGAGCTGCTACTGGCCAAGGTGTATCCGGAATCCCTGGATGCCCAGGATGTTGTACTGTCAGATCTTCAGAGCGAAACACTCAAGTCTCTGAATATCCTGCTGGTAGACGATTCCCAGGTGGCCCGTAAACAGCTCAGCGATGTGCTGGACAGTAAAGGCATCAGCTACCATGTCACCACCAATGGTGATGAAGCCCTGCAGGTGATGCTCAGAGAGCACGAACTGGGGCACCCGATCGAAATTCTGGTGAGCGACATCGAGATGCCGGGCCTGGACGGCTACGAACTGACCTTCGATGTCCGGGATAACGCCAGCCTCAAGCAGCCCTACATCATCCTGCATACCTCACTGAACAGTGAGATGAGCCTGAGCTACGCCAATCAGGTCGGGGCCAACGAGGCCCTGACCAAGTTTGACGCGGATGAACTGTTACAGGCCATGCTGCGTGGAGCTGCCCAGGCCGGCTAAAGCCGGCAGGTAAGCTCCGCCAGCTCTTCATCAAAGACCCGCCGGTTCTCGCTGTAGTCTACCGGCACATCCACCAGGTGGACACCTCCGGCCTCCAGCGCGCGCTCAAGGATGGGGCGCAATTCCTCGGTACGGGTAACCCTGTGGCCAACGGCGCCGTAGGAATCCGCGTATTTCACGAAATCCGGGTTGCGGTAATCCAGTCCGAAATCTTCATAGCCATCCTGGCCTTGCTTCCATTTGATCATGCCATACGCACTGTCATTGATGATCAGCACCACCAGGTTCAGACCAAGGCGAACGGCAGTTTCCAGCTCCTGGCTGTTCATCATGAAGCCGCCATCGCCGCAGATCGACATGACCTTCAGTTCCGGATAGAGCATGGCCGCCATCATACCACTGGGCAAGCCCGCGCCCATGGAGGCCAGAGCATTGTCCAGCAGCACGGTGTTGTTGTCGTAAGCCGGGTAGTTACGGGCAAACCAGAGTTTGTACATACCATTATCCAGCGCAATGATGCCGTCATCCGGCATCACGGATCGAACATCGTGGACAATGCGCTGGGGAATCACCGGAAAGCGGTCATCCGTGGCCCGCTCCTGAAGATGCTTGTCGACCGCCTGCTTCACTTCCATCAGGCCGGTGAAATCGTGGTTGGCACATTGTCCGCAGTGCTCGGCCATGTACTCCACACTGTTGGCAATGTCACCCACCACCTCATGCTGCGGAAAATACACCGGGTCGACATCGGCCCCGCTGAAATTCACATGGATGACTTTTTTACCGCCCGGAGTCATAAAGAACGGCGGCTTCTCCACTACATCATGGCCGACGTTGATCACCAGATCCGCCCGGTCGATGGCACAGTGAACGAAATCGCCGGCGGACAGGGCTGCATTGCCCATGTAACGGGGATGACGCTCATCAATCACGCCCTTACCCATCTGAGTGGTGAAAAACGGAATGCCCGTCACATCCACCAGGTGCAGCAAGGCTTTGGACACCCGTTTACGGTTGGCGCCGGCGCCAATCATGATCAGTGGATGATGGGCCCTGCGCAGCATGTCACAGGCCATATCCAGGCTCTTCTCGCTGGCCGTTGGCCGGCGGGCATCACTGGGGTTGAAGATATGAATGCCCGCTTCGGCGGATTCCTCGGCAATGTCCTCAGGCAGCTCCAGGTGCACAGCACCGGGGCGTTCTTCCGAGGCAAGGCGAAAGGCTTCACGAACCTTGGCGGGGATGGTGTTGGCGTTACTGATCTGGCGGGTGTATTTGGTGAGCGGCCGCATCAGATCCACCACATCCAGAATCTGGAACAGCCCCTGTTTGGAGGACTTGATGGGCTTCTGCCCGGAGATCATCATCATGGGCATGCCGCCCAGCTGGGCGTAGGCCGCAGCCGTCACCAGATTGGTGGCACCGGGCCCGAGGGTGGACAGGCAAACCCCCACCTGGCCGGTCAGTCGCCCATAGGTCGCCGCCATGAAGCCGGCAGCCTGTTCGTGCCGGTTCAGCACCAGGCGGATACTGGAATTGCGTAATGCTTCCAGGAACGCGAGATTCTCTTCGCCGGGCACGGCGAAAATGTATTTTACACCCTCATTCTCAAGTGCCCGGATAAACACTTCGGCGCCATTAAGCGCCTGACGATGATCATTGGCCATAACTGTCCTCTTGATCTGAGAATTCTCAAATCAAGAGGATAGCATTACCTGAGCTTGAGCGTTGACAGGGTCCGCTCCCGAACACTATTAAGCAGTTCTTCGTTATCCACCAGAGACTGGCCATAGGATGGCACCAGCTCCTTCATGCGGGACTGCCACTGCCCGCTCTTGATCTTCTCCGGGAAGCAGCGTTCAAGCACATCGATCATGGCGTTGGCCGCGGTGGAGGCCCCGGGAGAGGCTCCCAGCAACGCGGCGAGAGTACCGTCTTTGGCTGCGACAATCTCGGTGCCGAACTCCAGCTTGCCACCACCCTCTTCGGTCTGCTTGATGATCTGCACCCGCTGGCCGGCCATCTGCAGCTTCCAGTCATCTTCACGGGCATCCGGGAAGAAGTTGCGCAGGGAGTTCACCCGGTCGGCATGGGACTGGAACACTTCGCCGATGAGGTAACGAGTCAGATCCATATTGCTTTTGCTGACCGACAGCATCGGGCGCAGGTTGGTAGCGCGCACTGAACCAATCAGATCGAAGATGGAGCCCTGCTTCAGGAAGCGGGTGGTGAAGCCAGCAAACGGCCCGAACAGCAGCGCGGGTTCGCCGTTGATAATACGGGTATCCAGGTGCGGGACCGACATCGGTGGCGCACCAATCGGTGCCTTACCGTACACTTTGGAATGGTGCTCTTTGACAATGTCCGGCTTCTGGCACACCAGCCACTGACCACTCACCGGGAAGCCACCGTAACCACGGGCCTCATCAATGCCAGACTTCTGCAGCAACGGCAGCGCGCCACCACCAGCACCGAGGAACACGAAACCGGCTTCCAGCTTGGTCAGTTCGCCGGTTTTCTGGTTTTTCACCCGCAGTTTCCAGCGGCCATTGTCGCGCTGATCAATGTAGTGCACCGGGCTGCTGAGCATCAGTTCAAAGTTGGGCTGGGTTTCCAGCCATTTCACCATGCTGCGGGTCAATGAACCGAAATCCACGTCGGAACCATGTTTGATTCGGGTCGCGGCCACACGCTGCATAGGATCACGGTGGCGAACTACCAGCGGCATCCACTCTTCGAGATCCTCCGGGCTTTCCGTGTATTCCATTTCCTGGAACAGGTGGTGCCCGCTCAGACGCTCGTAACGGCGCTTTAGAAACGCCACGTCTTTCTCGCCCCAGACGAAACTCTGGTGTGGCGTACGATTAATGAAAGAGGTCGGCTCCGGCAGGATGCCCTGCTCCACCAGGTAAGACCAGAACTGCAACGACACCTCGAACTGGGCATTGATTTTCAACGCCCGCTCAATCTCGACATCGCCATCATCGGTTTCGGGGGTGTAGTTCAGCTCGCAGTAACCGGCATGCCCGGTACCTGCATTGTTCCATCCGTCGGTGCTCTCATGGGCAACGTGGTCAAGACGTTCCACCATGACGATGTCCAGGGACGGATCCAGCTGCCTGAGCATCATGCCGAGGGTCGCGCTCATGACGCCCCCACCGACCAGCACTACATCTGCCTGTCTAACGGCCATTGGTTTTCACCCTAGCTTAGTGTTGAAGCCTGCTGCCACTCCACGATCAGCAAAGTGGCCTGTCGGAAGCCGGCCTGGCGCGAGGTAGACGGCGCTGCCGTGAGCTTCCGGTCTGAAATTGCGCGCAATTATCCCGATTTTCGCCGAAAGAATAAATTGCGATTATCAATTGATGCGTGTCGGTTGCGGGCACCGCTGGCACCAGTGGTGCGATTACCGGTGTGTTGGCACATTGCCCGTCATCTTATCGTTTTGCCGGGATTGTCTCGTGTTTTGTTAACAATATCAGCGCCACTTTAGTCTGATACCCCGTCGCCCAACCATTGGATCATCCGTAGTTACCTGCAACGGCGCGCATCTCAGTGCTGACCAATCGCCCCCTAATACGGTATCTTGTGCGCCAAACACTTTCCTCCTGGCCGTGGGCCGGAGTTTCCCGTTAATCTTTTTGAGGTTTCTCTATGTTGATGGCCATCGGTGCCGTTATTGCCGGCCTGATCCTGCTGGTCTGGAGCGCGGACAAATTTGTGGAAGGAGCCGCCGCCACCGCGAAACACCTGGGCATGCCTACGCTACTGATCGGCATGGTCATTATCGGCTTCGGCACCTCTGCTCCGGAACTTGCGGTCTCTGCCATGGCTGCGTCTGACGGCAACCCCGGCCTGGCTCTCGGAAACGGGTATGGCTCCAATATCACCAACATCGCCCTGATTGTTGGCCTGACCGCCATCATCGCGCCGATCGCCGTGCACTCACAGGTCATCCGCAAAGAACTGCCACGACTGGTCGTACTCACTCTGATTGCCGGTGCGCAACTGATCGACGGAGAGCTGAGCCGACTGGATGGCTGGGTGCTTCTGGGCGTCTTTGCCGCGGTAATGGGTTGGTCCATCTATCAGGGGATACGTGGCAAAGCTGACCCGCTTGGAGGGGATGCTGAGTCCGAAATCGTTGCGCACCCCATGCCCCTGAAAACCGCACTTATCTGGCTGGTAATCGGGCTGATTCTGCTGATTGTCAGTTCAAGGCTTCTGGTTTGGGGTGCGGTCGCTATTGCCCAGAGCCTGGGTGTTAGTGATCTGATCATAGGCCTGACCATTGTGGCTATCGGAACATCACTGCCGGAGCTGGCATCGGCTATTGCCGCCGTGAAGAAGAACGAGCACGACCTGATTCTGGGCAACATCCTGGGCTCAGGCATCTTCAACACCCTGGCCGTGGTGGGGCTCGCCGCGGCGATTCAACCGTTGTCGGTAGACCCTGAGGTGCTGTATCGGGACTGGACGTTAATGCTGGGCCTGACTCTGGCGCTTCTGGTCATGGGCTTCGGCCTGACCGGTTGGCGCAAGCTCGTATCGAGGGTTGACGGTGCCCTGCTGCTGGCCGTTTACATCGGTTACACCGGCTATCTGTTCTCTACCGTGGTCTCCGCCGCCTGAGCATCGCCGGCGGGGCAGCTTATTCTGCCTCGCCATTGCCCAGTAATTCCTCCAGATTCTCCCGCACGCCCGCCATAATCTCCGCAATGTCGTCCTTGCTTTTTCCTGCCGTGTCGATGGGGGTGCCCACCCGCACATCCACCGGCTGCCCCAGGTTAATCTGCCAGGTGCGCGCGGGCAGCACCCGATGAATCCCCCGAATCGCCACCGGTACAATCACAGCCTGAGTATCCAGGGCCAGGTGAAAGCAGCCTTTCTTGAAGGGTAACAGCTGACCGTCCGGAGAACGGGTGCCTTCCGGGGCTGCCCACAACACAATGCCACTTTCCATCATCTGACGGGCTTTCTCCAGATCCTTCACCGCCCGGTTGCGACGGGAACGGTCAATAGAGGGAAACTCGGCGGCTCTCATGGCCTGGCCCAGCAGGGGAATGCTGAACAGCTCTTTTTTGGCGAGCATGCGGATTGAACCTGGCAGCGACACAAAACTGACCGGTATGTCGTAGTGGCTGGCATGGGTGCTCATGATGATGTAGCGCCGGCCATCGTTGAAGTCCGGCACTTCTCCGCGAACAACCAGGCTGGCCCGAACCAGCCGCAACAAAGCCGCCGACCATTCCCGACAATATTTGTCGACAATCGGCCGGTTCAGGCGCCCGAACAGCGCACGCAACAGGACCAAGAGCGAGTACAGCGCTGTCAGCCCCACGGAGCCAATCACGACGCCGGCACGTCGGAGCAGGGTAGCCGATTCAGTGAGCGGGTTTAATTTCAGTCTGACCATCGATCACCTTTCACCAGAGCCGATTTCAGATGGTCGGCCCTAAAAAGAAAGGCGCATTATAGCCGCAACAAAGAGCTCGCGATATTCAGACTCTAGTTCGATTCAGAGAACACCATTGCAATGGAGTTCAGACAATAACGCTGCCCGGTAGGTGGCGGCCCATCAGGGAACACGTGGCCCAGGTGACTGTCGCAACGGGGGCAACGAATTTCGATACGGGTCATTCCAAGACTGGAGTCCTCCAGGTATCGGATATGCTCCGGGTCGAAGGGCTGGAAAAAACTTGGCCAACCAGTGCCGGAATCAAACTTGGAATCGGAGCTGAACAGCGGCAGATCACACAACCGGCAATGATAGGTGCCGGGCTTTTTGTTATCCAGCAACGTGCCACAGAAGGGACGCTCGGTGCCGTGATCGAGCAGCACCCGGCGTTCTTCCTCAGAAAGATGCTCAGCCCGGGCTTCCACTTCTGCCCGGGTTAACGGTGTCAGGTCATAGCCTGCTGCAGATACAGACATCGGTGCCTCCTCAAGCCTGGTCCGGGTCGTCTTTGCTGAATTCAGGCTTCAGCTGTTCGGGCCAGGTGTTGACCAGCTTTTCCATCTTCGGTGCCGCTACCGCCATGATGTATGGTTGCCAGGGATTACGGGCGGCAAAGTTCTGGTGGTGCTCCTCAGCCGGATAAAAGGCTTCCAAGGGCTCCAGGGTGGTCACGATGCGATCCTGATACACGCCGGCGGCATCCAGCTGGCGGATATACGCCTCGGCTACATCGTGCTGCTCTGGGGTCTCATAGAATATCGCGGAGCGATACTGGCTGCCGACATCGTTACCCTGTCGGTTGAGCTGGGTGGGATCATGGGCCACCGAGAAGAACAGCTTCAGCAGTTGGCCGAAGCTGACCCGTGCCGGATCATAATGCACCTCGATGACTTCGGCGTGCCCGGTTTTCCCGGTACAGACCGCCTCGTAATTCGCGGTACTGGCTTCACCGCCGGCATAACCAGAGGTCACACGTTGAACACCGTCAACCGCCAGAAAGACCGCTTCCACACACCAGAAACAGCCCCCCGCCAACACCAGCCGGGACTCACCGGCCGCTTCAGGCAGATCCTGTTCAGGGTCCGGGAAACGACTCCTGGGAACACTCAGGCCGGGCAGATTACATGCATCGGTCATGGGCCACTCCGTACACTATACATCGTCGAATGTATCACTGATTGTGGCGTCTCAATACTGAAAAGCCAAATCAGCACCTGTAATTTGCACTACCCAGGGCAACAACCATAATTAAGACAGGAACCACTGATAAGGTTCCGCTCGGCATCAGGGATAACAGCATGACCGCAAGGGTTCGCGTATCGGAAAATCAGGATGAGCTGCTCCACTACCGCCTGAGCCTGAGGCTCGGGCCCGTCCATGCCCGTCAACGCCTCGGCATTGAGCGGGAAACCGAAGCCCGGGTGTTCGGGCGGGACAAGCGCTCGTTCCATCTGGAAAACCTGACCAACGCTCCGAAACTGATTCGTTTCTGCCTGAAGGCCGTGGGGCTGCTACGCCGGGCTCAGGCCAACAGTTTGAAACTCACCACCGAGCACAACACCTTCGTGTTGCCCGATCTCCCTTCGGCCTTCGAGGGCTTCCGCATCCTTCACCTGACCGACCTGCATGTCGATATGGACGAAGCCAACCTGCAGGCAGTTATACGGCAAATCGCCCCGTTGGATTACGATCTGTGCGTTCTGACCGGCGATTACCGCCAACGCACCTGGGGCCCTGTAGACGATGCTTTGGACGGTATGGCCAGACTGCGCCTGGCCATTCACGGCGACGCCTATGCCGTGCTGGGCAACCACGACAGTGTACGAATGGTGCCGGCTCTTGAAGACATGGGCTATCGCCTGCTGATGAATGAAATGGTGCCGCTGGAGCGCGGCGACAGCCGCCTGTACCTGGCCGGTGTGGACGATGCCCACTACTACAAGGTTCACAACCTGCACCGGGCCGGCGACGATATACCCGCAGGGGGAATCAGCCTGTTGCTCAGTCATACGCCGGAAATCTGGCGGGAAGCCGCCCATGCCGGTTACGACCTGTTTCTCTGCGGCCACACCCACGGTGGGCAACTCTGTTTGCCTGGCGGCATCCCGCTGACGCTCGACTCCGATTGCCCGAGGCGCCTTGGCCGCGGGCTCTGGCAGGTAAACGGCATGCAAGGCTACACCTCACCGGGAGCCGGCACTTCGGTCCTGAATGTGCGTCTGAACTGCCCTCCGGAAGTGACCATTCACACCCTCACTCGCGGGCCCTGAGTTCAGTGTGGCTGTTTACGTATACCGAGGCGGTAAAACAGCGGAGAGAACAACATATTGGACAATGCGAACAGAAGGGCAACGGCGACCGCCTCCCACAGTGGCAGCGGCAGCCAGTACCAGGCCATCACCATAGGTAACAGCGCCTCGGGCAGCTGATCCAACCAGACCGCCCTGGCGCTGGAAGCCAATCCCATACGGCGCTTGGTGAAACTGCTGAGCATATCGCCCCACAGCGACAGGAAAGCAAACAGCGCTCCGAACAACCAGCCCAGACCCACCCACAGGGCGAACAGCGCGCAGGTCAGAACGCCGGAAACCAGCCCACGCCAGGTTTTGCTGGGCCCCAGCAGCGGTCGGCCATCGCGCCACAGCCGGCCACCATCGAGGGGCCAACTGCCATGCCGATGAAACAACCGCGCCACAACCACTGGAGCCCCGTTGGCCAGCACCAGCATGACAAACAACTCAAGCGACAGCAGCACTCTGTTTTCCCCTGTTTACAGCCGGCCAAATCAGGTCAGGCCACCCCGGGTAAGCTTGAGCGGGTCCATCAGTTCCTCAAGCCGTTTGCGGCTCAATCCGCTCCGCTCCTCGGCAACGTCGATAACCGGGCGCCCGCTACGGTATGCCTCTTTGGCAATATCCGCGGCCAGGGCGTAGCCGATTTCAGGGTTCAATGCCGTCACCAGAACCGGGTTTCGACCCACCCCCGCATTCAGGTTTTCGGTATTAACGGTGAACCCTTGCAGGGCCTTGTCTGCCAGCAGGTTCGAGGCATTGGCCAGCAACCCGCACATATCCAGCAGATTTGCGCCCACCAGTGGCAGCATCACATTCAACTGGAAGTTGCCGGACTGGCCCGCCATGGCGACAGCCGCATCCAGCCCGGTCACCTGGGCACTCACCATCGCCACCGATTCCGGTATCACCGGGTTCACCTTGCCAGGCATGATGCTGCTGCCCGGCTGCAAGGCCGGCAGGCTGATTTCAGCCAGACCATGGATCGGACCACTGTTCATCCAGCGCAGGTCATTGGCGATTTTGGTGAACACCACGGCCACACCGCGGAACTGGGCAGACAGTGCCACAGGCGCATCAACCGCACTCTGCCCCAGAAACTTGTGCTCCAGCGACCGGAACGGATAGCCCGTATTCTGCTTCAGAAACTTCACAAACTGGCCAGCAAACTCCGACGCGGCATTCACCCCGGTACCGACCGCGGTACCGCCCTGCGGTAGTGCCGCCAGGTCCTCCATGGCCCGCTCAAGGCGAAGCTCGGTCGCCGCGACCTGCTCCCGCCAGGTTCTGAGCTCCTGGCCAAGTGTCACCGGCATGGCATCCATCAGATGGGTGCGCCCGGTCTTCACCTGCCCGGACAGTTCAGCCTCCCGGCCGTAGATCACTCCCCGGAGATGCGACAGCGCCGGCAGCAGCCGGCTTTTCACTGCCAGCACTGCGCTGACATGGATCGCAGTCGGGATCACGTCGTTGGAACTCTGGCTCATGTTGACGTGATCATTGGGATTTACCTCCACGCCCTGCTCGCGCGCCAGAGCCGAGATCACCTCGTTCACGTTCATGTTGGTGCTGGTACCGGAGCCGGTCTGGTAACGGTCCACCGGAAACTGATCCGCATGTTCCCCTTTCAGCAACCGGTCGCAGGCGTCACAAATGGCATCACGCAGCTCCGGCTCCAGCAAGCCCAGTGACGCGTTGGCCTGGGCCGCCGCACGTTTAACCTGAACCACAGAGGCAATGAATTCGGGCGGCATCGGCTGCCCGCTGACCGGAAAATTGTCCACCGCACGCTGGGTCTGCGCGCCCCAGAGCGCGTTTGCCGGTACCCGGACCTCACCCAGGCTGTCTTTTTCAGTTCTGAACTCGGTCATCACATCCTCCTTATGTCACGCTCGATGGCTTCCCACAGCGGCCCTCAGGTGCCGTTGCCATGGGATTTCAGGCGGACATGGTCGCAGATGCCGGTCACCTGCTCAAAGTTCAGAATCAGCGTGTGCACGGTATTGGTGTAGGTATCGTGCAGATGAAACTTGAAGCGGCTCTGCTTCTCGCCCTGCAGAAAAGCATCGTACTCGCGCACCAGTTCTCGCACATCACCGCCGGCGTCCTGGCTCCAGGTGGCATTGAACGGCCCCAGCACGGCGCCGCCGGCAAGGCAGATGGTGACTTCGTGGTTGGTGAGATGACTGTCTTGAGTGGTCATGACATTTACCTCCTGAAAGCACTCAGCGTTAAGTGTAGTCGCTCTCAGACAGTGGGCTCTGGCAATTGCCAAAGTCATCACAGAAACGAACATTCTCGGCGCCACAACCTGCATTTGCAGGAAATTCCTACAAAACGACTGACGCCCGCCTGATAACCTGTCCAGCCGATTCGATATCAAGGAACGACCGGAAACATGGGGCACTTCCACTCACCCACCGTTTTACTGCGCTACCACAGCGAAGAGGCAAAGCAGACGTTCGAGGCCTTGTTCGAACAGGACTTCTCGATACACGTCTTCAACTCAGATGACGCTGTGCTCGGGCATCTAGCGGCTGCCGAAGCCCCACCCGCGGCGCTGGTGATGGCCGGATGCGAAGCATCAACCGCAATAAACTCCAGCCTGCTGATTCAGGCAAGAACACAATATCCGGCCGTGCTGAGAGTGTTGATAACCGGGCGCGTTATCCTGAGCGAACTGGTGGCGCTGCTGGACACCCAGGTAATCGATCGTTGCTTCGAGCAGCCCCTGGACCCTGACCTTATCCGATCACACCTTATGGCGGCGGCCCTGACAGGCCCGGAGCTGCGCGGCCAGACCGAGCACCAGCCATCGCCCCCAAACACTGACGGGCAGCGCCCCGTCGTGCTCATTGTCGATGACGAACCTGCCGCCACGAAATATCTGATCCGTCAGCTGGAACACCTGCAGGATGAGTTCACACTCCTGTCCGCAGACAGTGCGGAAGCGGCACTGGACCATCTGCGAACGCCAGGTGCCCCCATTGCAGCGGTGATGACCGACCAGCGGATGCCGGGCATGCAGGGCAAAGAGCTGCTGGATGAGCTGCGTCAGTCTCATCCGGCCATTATCCGGATTCTGACTTCCGCCTGGGGCGAGGTGGATGTTGCCCTCAATGCCGTGAACGAAGGCCGTATCTTTCGTTACCAGAAAAAACCCTGGCAAGCACAAACCTTGCTGCCACTGTTCCGGGAAGCCATCACTCGCCACCGTGAGCTGGCGTCGGCCCTGGACAACACCCGCTGCGAAACCCGGAAACGCTTTGCCGAGCTGCGCCTGAAACGCCACGGCAGGCTCCTCGATCATCTGAGACCGATCCTGAGTTCACAGGTTCCAGATACCACACTGAACGCTTTTCTGGATACCGTGGCCAGCATTGACCACCTGCCTGCAGCGAAAGCACACCTCAGGGCCAGCCAGGACATGCATCTGGAACAGGAGCTTGTCCGGCGGTTCTGTGACCGTGTGCGGCAGGAACTCAGTCGGCTGGAAAACTTCGTCCCGGCAGGCCCCGGGCAGAGCCGGATTGCATCACTGTTCAGCGGGACCCCGCCCCAGGAACGGGCCACATCGTCTCACCCCTGCTCGCCGGCAGAATTACTGGGGCAAGCCCTCAACACCCTGCTTGTCAGCTCCGGTCTTGACTGGAGCCACCTGGTGCTAACCGAGAGCCGCGATCAGCTTCACGTAGCCCCGGAACAACCGCTACGCATCTACAGCCATCTACTGGCTCCGCTCACGCGGCTCTCCGATCCGCTTCTTGAACAACAGGCAGCACTTCTGATGCTGTTCGTCACCACCAGCCTGCTGGGGGGCGATGTCAGTGCTGAGGCAGACGGCCAGTGCCTGCACCTGGCCATAACGCTGCCGGTACTCCCTGGATCGGGTAACTGACCGTGAATCCTCCGCGCAGACTCCGGCTGTTCGCGACCGTCAGCCACCGTCTTTTCCGCGACGGATTGCTATTCCAGATTCTTCATAACGAAGACATTGAGCTAGTAGGCGAATCCGAGACCGGCGTTGAGACGCTGCAACGCCTGGCTACTGTCAGACCCGGCGTGCTATTGATTGAAGAGAATCTGAAAGACAATGATGGACTCACCATTGCTGAAAACGCCCTCAGCCTGCACCCGGCACTCTCGGTGCTGCTGATCTCAGACACTCCGGTCAACAGCTCGCGCATGGCGATTTACCTGGAGTCCGGAATCAAGGCGGTGGTCTCGAAACAGCAGTCGATCCAGGAACTGATCAAAACCCTGTTCTACATTCGCAGCGGTCAGGTATACCTTGGCAACTGGCAATCAACACGCGACCGGGCTGATGACGCTCTTACCGCTTACCAGGCATTGTCCGGCCGCGAACGAGAGGTGGCGAGACTGATGTCACAGCGGGTCGCGGTTCGAGATATCGCTGAGGAGCTGGGGGTGTCCTGTAAAACGGTGCATTCCTACAAGGACCGGATCTTCGTCAAGCTGGGCTTCGAACGCTTGCCGGAGCTCATTCTGTTTATGCAAAGACATCACCAAAGGGCGTTACCATGAACCTGCTCTCCGGTATTGAGCAGATCAAACAGCTGCCTGTTGATCGGCAACGGCGGTTCGAACGTTTTTCCCGCACCCAGTACCGGTACCGCGTACTGCCGCTGTTCGCCGATGTCTACCTGATCATCGCGTTTATCGGCACCCTGCTATTCCTGGCCGGGCAGCTCACTCACTCAGTGGAGCCCCCGGTGTTTGCCGGTTACCTGCTCTACACCGGGGTGCTGACAGCGCTTATTCTGGCTCATCGCTTCACCCGGTTGCGGCGAGCGGCACCGCTGGTTGTCTATCTCGTATTCATCAACATGGCGACATTCAGCTACCTCGGCTATATCGGTGCCGGCGCCGCCATCGCGCCTGTGGTGGGGCTGTTCTTTTTTATCAGCTCGGTCGGCATCATCACCCTGTCGCTGAAGCACACCAGCATCATTTTGGCGGCCAACCTGATCCTTCTGGTGCTGGCCACCGCCGTCACGGCCCCGACCGATCAGGTTGTCACCGTGCTTATCGGCGTAATCACCAACTGGCTGATTCTGATGTGCCTGGTGGTTTCGCCGTTATCGGCGTGGTTTTTCTCCAAGTTCCTGCGCAACCTGCTGGCCCTGCAGTTTCTGCTCAGAGATCGAAACCGGCAACTTTCCCGCGCCTTGCAGACACTGGAGGCCACCGAGGACAAACTGGCCCAGGAGCAGAAACACCAGGCCCTGAGCCACATGGCCAAGGGGCTGCTGCACGAGATTACCAATCCGCTCAATTGCGCCATACAGGCGGTAGACTTTTCCGCGGCGATCAACCGGAATGCGGACGTGGCCGAGGCGCTGGACGATGCTGCAAGCCATCAACACCGGATTGCAGAAATCGTCTCGGATCTGATCGAATTCTCCCGCCCGGCGCCGGATCATGGCCCGGAGGCTGTAAATCTCGAAAAGCTGGTGCAAACCGCGCTGCGATTTTGCCGGCACCAGCTTCAGGGCACCGCAGTCACCACCCAGATCCCCGCTGGCCTCTCGGTCGCCTGTTTTCCGTCACCGCTGATTCAGGTGTTCGTCAACCTCCTGATGAATGCATCGTCAGCCATCCGTGCTGCTAGCCCTGCACGACCGCAAATCCGGATTACCGCTGCCGCCACCGAAGCCGTGACCAGCATTACCGTCCGGGATAATGGCAAAGGCATCGACTCCAGTGACCTGCAGCGACTGACCGACCCGTTTTTCTCCACCAGCGAGACGCCGGATAACCTGGGGCTGGGATTGAGTATCTGCCACACCATCATGCGGCATCATCGTGGCGCCATGAAGATTGCCAGCGAACCCGGGCAATGGACCGAGGTGATACTGGAACTACCCCGGCATATCGATGGGCCCGACAAAAGCACTCGCCCTCCCAACTAAAACCGGTAAACCAGCCGCAGGGTCGCGGCATTGCCCCCGGGATCCGGCGACAGACGATTACCGCTGATCTCCGGCATCAGGTAATTCAAGCGAAGCTGAATGTCTTTACCCAGATAGTAATTCAGGCCCACGGTGGTGACGCTGGCTTCCGCCCCGATGCTTCGATCCCTCAGGTCAACGGCACTGTAACGCGCCACCAGTTCCCAGGCGCCGCCGGTACTCTTTGGCTTGATGCGCTTGAACTCGCCTCGCTCGTATGGGCGCTGGTCATCGGTCAACAGCAGGCCGGCCTGGACATAGCCCCCGGTAAACCGCCACCATTCGCCGCCTTTACGACGCACCTCCTGAGCCATGACTTCTGCTGTCACCGTCAACCGATGGAACTGCCAACCGGCCTCCACGCCCGCAAGCCTGCTTTCACGGGCCTCAAAGCGGGGACTGCGAACCACGTTGTCAGCGCTGAACACCTCGGCCTCATCCTTGATCTGGAATTCCTCCTCACGATGCTGGCGCCAGGATGCCGCTGCACCGATGTGGAGTACCTGATCCTCCGAGCGGACGGGAGCACGGGAGACCCTGGCAGTTACAGCGCTGCCGTCTTCCGGTTTACGCTCATCGCTAAATATACCCAGCGCCCAGGTTGAGGATTTCCGGTACTGCCCTACCATAATCCCCAGTGAACGGCCCGGTGCAAAGGCCGATGTAGCCATTGAGCGCTCACCCGTACCGAGACTTGAGTAGCTGGTCAGCCGTTCCATACCGAACGGCTCCTTGAACTGGCCCAGCCGGACGGCAAGGCGATCAGGGCCGTTGTACTGAACATAGGCATCGCCCAACTCTGCGTCTTTGTTGTCGCCTTCAATCTCGTAGCCGCCGTCAATCTCGGCCTCCCAGGCGTCGCCCCACGCCAGTTCAACCTGGAGCTTGGCGTTGCGCAACACGCCATGCGTCGTGGATTCTTCTCCGTCCTCATCATGGAACGCGCCGTAGTGGTCGACACCGGCCGCGATGTAACCACTCACCTCCGCCTGAGCCCCCCCGTCACCATCACTCGCCAGGGCGCCTGAACCAATCATCGGCAGCAGCGCAAAGGCCAGCAGTTTGCCCGCTTGCTCATTCATGCCCCGCCTCCAGATGATAGTGCATTCGAAGCATCGCGGTGTCTCTCAGGTAGCTGACAGACACCACATCAACCCGGAACACATCCAGCCCGGTGCGTTCCCTGAGATCGGCAATCAAGGCTGCCTGTTGTTGCCGGTGGACGTTCTCGATCTTTTCGTATTCCACCTCCTTCTCACCGTGTCGCGGTAACAGGATGCGGGTCTCGAGCACAACCGCCAGGGCGATGACCAGGCCATTCAGCATGATCAACTCCAGGTGGTGCATGGTCCCGACTGCCGCCAGCAAGGCCATGGCGATCACCAGGAACAGGTAGGTCATCTCCTTGATACCCAGGGCTTCGGTGCGATAACGCAGCATCGAGAACACGGCAAACAGGCCAAAGGCAAAGCCCATCGTGACCGTGACCGAATGCAGCAGCGCCGTCACCAGAAACACGCCAACGCCGAAGAGAATGAAAGAGGCGGCATTCTCCCGGTGACGGGAATAGCGGTAATAACAGCGAATCAAGACCAATACCGAGGCCGCATTAATCAACAGCCGGATAACAAAATGGAGGTCAACTGCAGATTCCATGAACGCTCCTTAACAACGGTTTGAATCGATTGGTTTTCAGGTTGTCTCCGTCCAGAAAAACCCGACCAACGCAGTACTTGCTAAAAGTCACCGGCCTGTATCCGAGCGCCGCCAGACGCGCCATTAAAGGCGAGCCAGAGGCTTTCCGGTCATATTTGATTTCGAAAATGGCAAGACCTGGGAGCGCAACGGAATGCTGTCGATCAGGCGTCTGGAAGGAGAGCCCGGTATCCACCGTCACCCGCTCATGGCCGTCCCGCCGGAGCAAAGTCATCCGTTCATACCGGACAAAAAGTGCCGGCCGCATCCCTGCAGCCGGAAGGCCGAATTGCCCGGAAAGGAAATCATTGATGACGTGCGGGTCCCGACCGTCTCCGGTTAACGACAACCGGGTTTTGATGGTGCGTTGCCGGTTGCTCTTCTTCTTGACTTCAAGAAAGCTCTCTCCGCTTTGCCGGTAGTGACGAATCCGCAGTTTGAAACGATTAAGCTTGCCGTTGTGATGATCCAGATACAGCTGGCTGTCCGGCGTATCCAGATACAGGGTGTCGTAGGTAAAACGCCGAGCCGCCCCAATCTCAAGCATCGAATACTCGCGCTCCAGCCCCTGAAGACACTGGTCGAGCTCATGAGCCGGAATCATGAACTTGGTGTCCACACGGTTCATCAGGAGCGCTCTTGCCTGCGCCTCAAGGGAATGCCCGGCAAATCTCGCCACCGGGCTACCAACGGCCATGTTCATGGCACGTCGGCCACGTACTCCAGGGTGGCATCCAGGGTGATTGCCACGTCCCCGGCCTGCTCCCCGGTGCCAACACTGGTCAGGGTAATCTGCCCTTGAGCTCCCAGAGCAATCGTCCGGACATCTCCGGGCAGGCTCTCATCCACCTCAAACAGCAGCGCATTGGTGGCAAAGCCATGGAAGCGATGGCTACCCGGTACGTAGTCCGACGATTCAATAAACAGCTGAAGCACATAGGGTTTGAAGCTGTCACCGGCATCCACTCCGATCATCAGGAGGCTAACGACCGCCGGTTTGGTTTCCCGGTCCACGGAATACACCAGGCTGTCCACTTCAAAGGCGGCGTAGGTCAGGCTGGCACTGACGTTGCGCCCGTCCGGCAAGGTGAAATTGAATTCGCCTCGGTCA
>CETO01077359.1_pt1 | contig 21787 bp, 18 predicted proteins | sample 531351 | NCBI WGS metagenome assembly CETO01 (sample SAMEA2622678, study PRJEB7988) | marine metagenome | isolation source: saline water (ENVO:00002010), including | reverse complement strand
CCGCAAGAGCCTGATTGCCATGACCGGCGCATTGAAAGATGGCCCCTCCAAAAGTGCACTGATCAGCCTGACCGATACTGCGGTTCAGGGCGAAGCTGCGGTCAGCTCTGAAGAAGCCCGGCTAAACCTGATTGGCCGGATTCTGGAAGACCAGCTCTACACCTTCACCGAATTCAAAAGCGATAAGCCTGCCGCCCGCAAACTGAAAAAAGTTGTGGTACAGGCATCCGGCGCCGGCAAGTCCCTGAAAGATGCTTTCAACCTTGGCCTGGCCACCGGCCGCGGCATGAACTACACCAAAGACCTGGGCAACACCCCACCCAACATCTGCCACCCGGTCTGGCTTGCCGAACAGGCCAAGGCCATGGCCAAAGACTACGACTCCATCCAGACCGAAGTTCTGGACGAGAAGCAGATGGAAAAACTGGGCATGAACACCATCCTGGCCGTAGGCAAAGGTTCCAAGCAGCCTCCGCGCCTGATCGTGATGGAATACCGTGGCGGCAAGGCCAAAGACAAACCCTACGTACTGGTGGGGAAAGGCATCACCTTCGATACCGGCGGCATCAGCCTCAAGCCTGGCGAAGGCATGGACGAAATGAAATACGATATGGGCGGTTCTGCCAGCGTATTCGGCACCATGAAAGTCCTGGCTGAAACCAAACCCAAGATCAACGTGGTTGCCGTGATCGCTGCCGCTGAAAACATGCCCGACGGCGGTGCCTCCCGCCCCGGCGATATCGTCAAAACCCTGAGCGGCATGACCGTCGAAATCCTCAACACGGACGCTGAAGGCCGCCTGGTACTGTGCGACGCCCTCACCTACGTGAAGAAATTTGACCCGGCAGCCGTGGTCGACATGGCCACCCTCACCGGCGCCTGCATTATCGCCCTGGGCAATCATGCCACCGGGCTGTTGTCCAACAACGACGAACTGGCCAACGAACTGCTCGCCGCCGGCGAACGCACCGGCGACCGCGCCTGGCGCCTGCCTCTGTGGGACGAATACCAGAGCCAGCTCGACAGCAACTTCGCGGACATGGCCAACATTGGCGGCCGCCCCGCGGGCACCATCACCGCCGCCTGCTTCCTGAGCCGCTTCGCCAAGGACTACCGCTGGGCCCACCTGGACATCGCGGGCACCGCCTGGAACTCCGGCAAAGCCAAGGGCGCCACCGGCCGCCCGGTCCCCCTGCTGGTCGACTACCTGATGACCCATGCAGGGTAACCAGCCAAACCCACCGGAGCCCGGCAGCCCAGCTGCCGGCCCCTCCGGCCAGGACGACAGAAACCAGCGCTACTGGTTCCACATCCTCGCCCAGAACACCCACGCCGCCCGCAACCTCCACGCTGCCAAACTCGTGGACAAAGCTTGGCAGCAGGGCGACCGTGTGTGCGTTCTTTGTGACACCGAAGAACAGGCCTTGGAACTCGACGACCTGTTGTGGAACTTCACCCCCGAAGCCTTCATCCCTCACAGCATCGCCAAAGCAGCAACCACACCTTGCTCCGACCCCGTCGGCATTTTGCTCTACCCGCCAGCCGCGGTGGACTGGGACACCGTCATCGTATTGTCCTCAGCGCTGCCTGAAGACGCTGACCAATACCGCCGCCTGGCACTGGTTGCCCATAATGATCCGGCGGTATTGAACCAGGCGCGGGGGCATTACAAGCAGTTGCGGTCACTGGGCATTGAAGCTCGGGTGCATGATATGCGGAAACGCTAGCCGGGTTCGCCGCGATCAAGACGACCATGTATAATCGTCCGATTCAGAATTTCCCTATGTGAATCAACCAAAACGGTCACTGCATAATCCCATGGAAAAAACCTACCAGCCAGAAAACATCGAGCGCCAGTGGTACGAAAACTGGGAATCCAAAGGCTATTTCCGCCCCAGCGGCGAAGGCGACTCCTACAGCATCGCCATCCCGCCACCCAACGTGACCGGCAGCCTGCACATGGGCCATGCCTTCCAGCACACCATCATGGACACCCTCACCCGCTTCAAGCGCATGCAGGGCCGTAACGCACTGTGGACCGTCGGCACCGATCATGCCGGCATCGCCACCCAGATGGTCGTCGAACGCAAACTGGCTGCAGAAGAAGACAAAACCCGCCACGATCTCGGCCGGGAAGAATTCATCAAGCGCATCTGGGACTGGAAAGAACACTCCGGCGGTACCATCACCCGCCAGATGCGTCGCCTGGGCAACTCCGTGGACTGGAGCAACGAACGCTTCACCATGGACGATGGCTTCTACAAAGCCGTACAGGAAGTCTTTATCCGCCTGTACGATGAAGGCCTGGTGTACCGCGGCAAACGGCTGGTGAACTGGGACCCGAAGCTGCACACCGCTATCTCTGATCTGGAAGTCGAAAACAAGGAAGAAAAGGGCTATTTCTGGCACCTGCGCTACCCGCTGGCCGACGGCCAGAAAACCCAGGACGGCAAAGACTACGTCATCGTCGCCACCACCCGCCCGGAAACCATGCTGGGTGACACCGCCGTAGCCGTCCACCCGGACGATGAGCGCTACCAGCATCTGATTGGCCAGCACGTTCTGCTGCCGCTGGTTAACCGCCGCATTCCCATCGTGGCCGACCACCACGCCGATCCGGAAAAAGGTTCCGGCTGCGTGAAGATCACCCCCGCTCACGACTTCAACGATTACGCCGTAGGCAAACGCAACAACCTGCCCATGATCAACGTCATGACGCAGGACGCCAACATTCGTGAAATCGCCGAAGTCTTCAATGCGGACGGCACCGAAAATTCCGAGATTAACAGCGCCCTCCCGGCCGCCTATGCCGGCCTGAGCCGGGAAGCAGCCCGCAAGCAGATTGTTGCCGACATGGAACTGGCAGGCCTGGTCGAGAAAATCGAAGACCACGTGCTGAGCGTACCCCGCGGTGATCGCTCCGGGCTGATCATCGAGCCGATGCTGACGGATCAGTGGTTTGCAGACGCCAAGACCCTGGCCAAGCCGGCTATTGAAGCGGTAGAAGACGGTCGCATCCAGTTCGTACCCAAACAGTACGAGAACATGTACTTCGCCTGGATGCGCGACATTCAGGACTGGTGCATCTCCCGCCAGCTCTGGTGGGGGCACCGGATTCCTGCCTGGTACGACGCTGAAGGCAATATCTATGTGGGCCGGAGCGAGGCTGAGGTTCGCAGCAAACATCAGCTCCCGGACACACTGGAACTCAAGCAGGACGACGATGTACTGGACACCTGGTTCAGCTCCGCCCTGTGGACCTTCGGCACTCTGGGCTGGCCGGAAATCACCGAACGGCTGAAGACCTTCCACCCCACCGACGTGCTGGTGACCGGTTTCGATATCATCTTCTTCTGGGTTGCCCGGATGATCATGATGACCATGCACTTCATGAAAAACGAAGACGGCACCCCACAGGTACCCTTCCATACCGTGTATGTCACCGGTCTGATCCGGGACGAGCACGGCGACAAGATGTCCAAGTCCAAGGGTAACGTGATCGACCCGCTGGATATGATCGACGGCATCAGCCTGCCGGACCTGCTGGAAAAACGCACCGGCAACCTGATGCAGCCCAAGCTGGCCGAGAAAATCGGCAAGCGCACCGAGAAGGAATTTCCGGAAGGCATCGCCGCCCATGGTACTGACGCCCTGCGTTTCACCCTCGCCGCCATGGCGACCACCGGCCGTGACATCAACTGGGATATGAAGCGCCTGGAAGGCTACCGTAACTTTTGCAACAAGCTGTGGAATGCCGCCCGCTATGTGCTGATGAACACGGAAGGCGAAGACTGCGGCGTGAACAATGAGCCGGTGGAACTGTCACTGGCAGACCGCTGGATCATCAGCGAACTGCAGCACTGCGAGCAGGAGGTGATCCGTCACCTGGACCAGTACCGCTTTGACCTGGCCGCCTACGCCCTGTACGAGTTTATCTGGAACGAATACTGCGACTGGTACCTGGAACTGTCCAAACCAGCCCTGAGCGATGACAGCGCCAGTGCCGAGGCCAAACGGGGCACCCGTCGTACCCTGGTACGCGTACTCGAAGCCGTACTCCGCCTGGCGCATCCGATCATGCCGTTCATTACCGAAGAAATCTGGCAACGCATTGCACCGCTGGCCGGCAAGCAGGGCGACAGCATCATGCTGCAGCCCTACCCGCAGCCGGATGCCAGCAAGCAGGATGCCGCCGTGGCCGCCGATATCGAGTGGCTGAAAGGCGTGATTGTAGCGGTGCGTAATATCCGCGGCGAGATGAACATCTCCCCGGGTAAGCAGGTACCGGTACTTCTGAAAGGCGGCAACGCCGACGATCAGCGCCGCCTGAACGACAACCGCCAATTCCTCATTTCCCTGGCCAAACTTGAGAAGCTGGAATGGTTCGAGGGCGACAAAGCTCCCATGAGCGCCACCCAACTGGTAGGCGAAATGGAAGTGCTGGTGCCCATGGCCGGCCTGATCGACAAGGACGCCGAACTCAAGCGCCTGGACAAGGAGCTGGAACGCCTGAACAAGGAAATCGGTCGCCTGGAAGGCAAGCTGAACAACGAGAAGTTCACCGCCAAGGCACCAGCCGAAGTCGTAGAGAAGGAAAAAGAGAAGCTGAAGGATGCCCAGGGCAGCCTGCAGCGGCTCAGTGCGCAACGGGCAGAAATCGAGGCCATGTAAGGCCATGATCGCCATCCTCGGTGCCGGCTCCCTGGGCCGGCTCTGGGCGGCAACGCTACCTGCCGGGCAGGTAGCGTTTGTGCCCCGTCCGGGGCAGGCCCCTGCCCCCGTCTGTTATCGCTTTCAGCCCATTGACGGCGAATCAGGCAGTACCATTATTCCCTGGCTACAACCCGGCCAATCTCCTGATCTACTCCTGGTGACGACCAAAGCCGGCAACACTCTCGAAGCCCTCAAGGCGGCCCTGCCCTCCATTGCCAAACAGACTCCCATTGTGTTGTTCCAAAACGGGCTTGGGAGCCAGCAGCAGGTCACCGAAACATGGCCGGACCGGCCGGTACTGGCCGCATCCACGACCGAAGGCGCAAACCGGCCCGCCCCCGGGCTGACCGTTCACGCTGGCCGCGGCACAACCTGGGTCGGTGCCCTGAACCCGGCGGGGGACCCATCGGTCGAATGGGTTGCCCAACAGCTCGCCAGCAGCGGCCTCATGGTCCACCCTGAACACGACATACTGGCAAGGCTCTGGCAAAAACTGGTGATCAACGCCGGCATAAACGCCTTTACGGCCATTCTGGATTGCCCCAACGGAGAGATCCTGACACAACCGTTTTACCTGCAATGGATTGCCCCCTTGTGCGAGGAGATCAGCCGCCTGCTCCCTGCTGCCGGACAACCGCAACAAGCCCCGGAAGACCTGCGCGAGACTATTGAGGCTGTCGCCCGCAAAACCGCCGCCAACACGTCTTCCATGCGGGCTGATGTAAAGGCAGGCAGAACCACGGAAATCGACTTCATTAACGGTTACCTGGCGCGGCTCGGCCATCAACATGGCATACCGGTACAGGTGAACCAAATGCTCGCCGAACAGGTACAACAACTGAACTGACTTTTACCAGAGGGAGCAAGACCATGGGCAATCGCCTGTCGAAGATCTACACCCGAACCGGAGACGACGGTTCTACCGGCCTGGCCGATGGCAACCGTATCGCCAAAAATGCCCAGCGAGTGGAAGCCATGGGTATGGCAGATGAGCTGAATTGCCATATCGGCGTTTTGATTGAGACGCTTCCCTCTGGTGACCGTCTGATCGATATCTTCCGGCGCATTCAGCATCACCTGTTTGATCTGGGCGGCGAATTTGCCATCCCGGGCAGCAAGGTGATCAGCGACAATCACATTGAGTGGCTGGAGCAGACTCTGGACGAGTACAACACCGACCTGCCGCCGCTAAAAAACTTCATCCTGCCTGGGGGCTGCCCTGCCGCAGCACAATGTCATCTGGCACGGGCGGTCTGTCGCCGGGCCGAGCGCGTGGTGGTGGCCCTTGGCCACGAGGACTCCATCAATACTGCCTCGCGTCACTACCTGAACCGGTTATCCGATCTGCTGTTTGTCATCGCCCGAGTGCTGGCTCGCCGGGATGGCAGCCAGGAGATTCTCTGGGAGCAAAAAAAACCCGGCCTCTGAGGCCGGATTTTTCACAACAACAACCGCAGATTACACCTTGAATGCTTCCACCAGGCGCTGAAGCGACGCGGTAAGCTCCGACATCTGTCTGGACGAAGCCAGAGTCTCTTCGGCGTTGGAGGCAGTGCTCTGGCCAAATTCGCCAATGCGCTCCACGTTGGCATTCACGTTCCTGGCCACGGCCGACTGTTCCTCCGCCGCCTGGGCAATCTGGTGGCTCATATCCACGATTTCGGAAATGCCCGAGGCGATCCGATCCAGCGCTTCGGTCACTTCACCAGACTTCTGTACCGTCTTCTCCGTGGCATCGTGACTTGAGGTCATGGCAGATACCGCCTCTTTTACACCACCCTGAAGCCGGGAAATCATGCCTTCAATTTCCTCAGTGGACTTGTGGGTACGCTGGGACAATGAGCGAACCTCATCCGCCACCACCGCAAAGCCACGCCCCTGTTCTCCCGCCCTCGCTGCCTCGATGGCCGCGTTCAGCGCCAGCAGGTTGGTCTGCTCGGCAATTGCTTTAATCTCAACCAGAACCTGACTGATATTGTCACTGTCCGCACTCACCCGGTTGATGACATCAACGGCGCCTGCAATCTCCGTAGCCAGCCGGTTAATGGTCGCCACCGTATCGGCCACCACTTCCCGACCCTTCTCGGTATCTTTCTCGGCATTCCCCGCACTATCCGCCACCCGGTGCGCACTCTCGGTAACTTCATTGACCGCTTCCACCATCTGGCCCATGGCCTCGTTGATCTGACCGGTCTCTTCCATCTGTCGGGCCACGGCCTGACTGTTAGCCGATGCGGTGTCATTCACCCGGACCGCCTGCTGATCAACATCTGCTGTTGTAGAGCCCACCGACCGGACAAGCTCAGCAATACGATCGGTCATGTTGTTGAACTCAGAGGTGAGCTCCCCCAGTTCGTCCCGGTTGTTCAACCGGATATGGGTGGTCATATCGCCGGCGGCCACATTTCTTGCAGCTTCGCTGAACCGGTTGATGGCAATCCGCACAGACATAAAGAAGCCCACATAGAGGTAGACCACCACCAGCATCACAGCAATCAGCGCCACCAGAATCAGGGTGCGCTGCCCGGTCTGGCGAGCCAGGCGATCCTCAAGATTACCGGCAACCACATCGAAGATACGATCGCTGAGGGTATCGTAATATCCCATCTGCGCCGATACGGTCTCGTCGAATTCCTGCCAGGGCAGCTCCAGGCGCATAGGCGTAATGACATTCAGGTCCAGCTCATCACGCACTGTCATCAGGCTCTCTTCCGTGCGGGTCAACGCACCGCTCGCACTCTCTGCCAGCTGGGGCGACGCCTCCACAGCAACGGAAAGGGCCGGCGAAAGCAGCGAACTGCGGTTGGTCAACTGATCGTAGATTTCATTCAGGGTTTCGCTGAGTGCATAGCCCACCTGACCTTCCACCAGCGCAAAAATACCGTATGAACGGGCGCCGCCAACAACAGTGCGAGACTCAGGCAACGCAGAACGCACCAGCCCTAACAGCAGCAGGTTTTCCCGGGACGCATCCTGCCCCAACCCGCTGATTTCAATGGTCGCCGGCAGCAAGGCCATCACCTTCTGCACAAATTCCTGGTAGTACTTGAACTGGGGGTCAATGTTGCCCTGATAGTTATCGTTGGCTTTGAGCGTCTCCCATTCTTCCCTTACAGCCAGAATCTGCTCCTGCCAGGAGCCGGAGGTGTCAAAAGAACGCTGTGGTTCGGCGAGATCTGCCAACAGGGCGTCCATACGACTGGCCGCTTCGTTGGCTTTTTCGAGCAGGGGTTGTTCGTCTTTCAGAATGCCAGGGGCCTGATAGTCACGGTAATCCATCGACGCCACCAGCAGGCGTTCCACCTTCTGGAGTTCTGCAAGACCTTCAATGCCGCGGGTCATGGTCTGAACCGACTGGTTGAGCCCGGAAATCACCAACCAGCAAAGCACGATGATAGGGCCAAGAAAGAGAATGCTGATGAGGCTGAATTTGTAAACCATGGGCAGCCGATTCATCAGTGCTACAGCCGGATTGATTATATAGTTCACAGAGCCCTCGCTGCTTCTAACAACTGAATCTTTATTCTTTTGTTTGATTATCGCCCGTTGCCGGAAAAACTTAATCACTATTTAGTGTTATTCTGTAATCCGTTTTTGCTTTCCGGCTAGGCCATGCCTGCGATCACCAGCAATGCAAACGCACATATCCACACCAGCATGCTCCGGTTGAGGAGGTCCCTTATGGCGCTGAGGCTCCGTCCGCCAAAATCGGGCCACTCTTCCGGGTGCAACTCCGAAAAGCGCGCAGGATCAAGTGCATAACCAGTTAACGACCCGTTGGCGGAAATCATGAGCACATCCGCGGTCTTTTTCCCGAATCCCGGGAATACCTTGCGTATTTCCCGGGACCAGCCGGCCAGGTCACCGGCGAGTCCGAATGTGCATGACAGCAAGCGGGAAGGAATCCAGCCGATAAGCCGGGCCGCCCGCTGATAGCGTTCCCGCGCGGCCGCCTGCGGCCATTGGCCCGCCAGAGCTACAAGCCCGCGAGCCAGAAAAGCCAGCGCTATGCCGCCGACGGCGTACCAGAAAACCACCAGGAAGAAACGCTCGAAAACCGAGACCATCAGCGCCCGCGACACCGACAGGTGCATGGCTTCTGGCGATAGCGCCGCTCCTCTTTCGGAGGCGGGCAGGCGCTCTTGAACATGGTGCCAGGCAGCCTGCATATCTCCGCGCCGCCAGGCATCGGAATAGGCTCGCAGCACCTTGCGCCAGCCCGGCGCTCCCATCAGTACCACCATCAGCACCAGTTCAAGCGGATACAGGGCATAGCGGTAGCCCGCCTCACTGGACAGCGCCCACGCGCCAGCGAGCGCCAGAGAAGGTAACACAACCAGCAGCGCCCCTCTCCAGACTGACCGCTCCTGACCCGCTTCTACCCGGCCCCAACGATGAAACCAGCGACGCCAGATCTCATCGCTGGCCAGGTGGTCGGCGCGGTCCAGCCTGCGGCGAATCACGTACGCAATCAGAAAAACAACCAACGACATCAGGCCATCTCCTCGTTCGACAGCAGTGCCCGGAAGCGAGACCACTCAAACGCGGGCCCTGGATCGGTTTTTCGGCCCGGAGCAATATCACTGTGGCCGGCAATGCGACCCGGCGTGATTTCCGGCCAGGCTGTCATTGCCAGGAGCGCCAGACGCGCCAGCGCACGGTACTGATCATCGGTATAGGGAACGTCATCCGCACCTTCGAGCTCGATACCAATGGAGTAGTCGTTGCACTCCTCCTTACCCTGAAAACTGGAACGGCCAGCATGCCATGCCCTGTCCAGACAGCTGACAAACTGAATAACGGAACCATCCCGGCGAATCAACGCGTGTGCAGACACCTTCAGCTCTGCGATCGTTTCAAAATAGGGGTGGACAGCAGTATCCAGACAGTTACAGAAAAAATTCTCGATGTGCGGGCCGCCAAACTGTTCCGGCGGCAGGCTGATGTTGTGAACCACCAGCAGTGAGATAGAGGAACCGTCCGGGCGGGGACCAAAATTGGGCGACGGACACCAGCGCACGCCGGGGAACCGGCCACTGGAACGCAAAAGTGCTGCCGCATCTTTCAGGGAGTGTGGGTGATGATCGTTCTGGATACTAGACAACGTGTTTCCATCGGCGCAGGGGACTCATGCAGATGATTGAATCACAAAGCGCCCATGGATGCCACGACGTCGCCGGTGCCCTGCGCGGGCACTCAGTACCGGAGATCAGTCTTTTCGGTTATGACGCAGGTTGTCGATGATGGACTCCAGCGCCCGATCAAAGATCAGGCCGTCATCCAGCATGGTGATCGCCTGCTCCTGCAGAGCAATCGCCAGGTCATCCCGATGATATTCCGCCACCTTCGCACCACTGCGGTTAACAAAGATGTACTTGCCGGTGGCCTTGATGAAGGCCGCCAGCTTGCAACGGACCCTGGTCTCGTCTCTGGCCATCTCAACCCAGGATCCAACTCTCAGGCCGTCCGCCTTCGCCAGCCATTCCGCCGACGCTACTGGTGATTGGATCTCCGCGAATTCCTCGGCGACGGCTGCCGTCTCAACGCCGGCTGAGATCTCAGCAGGCTTGACTGACGCAGGTTCAGTCACCTCGTCAATCACCTCCGGCGCAGGTTCCGATTGCTCGGGAGTTTCCGCCGGCTCTGCCGGAGCTTCAGGTACCTCAAAATTCTCAATCGTGGGTGCCTTGTCTTCAACAACCGGCGCGGTCACCAGTTTCTGGAAAACATCGACATGGGCAAGCTCCAGGTCCCGGATGGCCGCATCGGTTGCAAACGGATCCCAGGAGATCTCCTGAAGCGCCTTGCGGAGCTCTTCCACCACCTCTGGAATCATTCGCAACAGTTCCGCCCGGGTATCAGAAGACACCGGTCGCGGGTCAACACTCCACACCAGCCGCTCGCTGATGGCCTTTGCCTGCAGCCAACGCTCGCTTTCTTCACCCTCGCGCAACACCACCCACTGCAGGTAGCGGGTCCAGGGCTCGTTCAGCACCTGTAAAACCGGATCGGGAATGTCCCGGCCTGCCGTGTGCTCACGGATAACATCGGTAGCAGCCTGACTGGCACGTTCCTGCCTGGCGCGTCCTTCTTCGGCATCCCGAAGGCGCTGCTCAACCAGCTCGCGACGCCGGCGATCCAGATCCATGAAGTGACCAAAGTCCTTCAGCAATTCCTCGAACAGCCCTACCTGATCGGTGTATTCGGTGAGCACCCGACCCACCACTTCCTCAATTTTTTCCCGAAGCGGATCACGCATTCCGGCACGTTTCTCGCTCCAGCCAATGGCGGCAAGGGCAAGTTCGTTGAGGAGCTTGCGAACCGGATGGCCACCACGATTGAAAAAGTTCTTGTCGCTGAGTGCGACCTTGAGCACCGGAATCTGTAGCCGCCCGATCAGCGCCTTCATAACCGGATGCAACTGCCGATCTTCGAGAATGAAATCAAACAGCATTGAGACCAGGTTGATCACATCACTGTCGACCTGCCCTACTGAGAATCGCTTCCCTTCCGGACCCTGCAACAGCGGCTGTAACTGCTGGCGCAAAGGCACCACATTGTCGCCTTCACCCTGCGGCGCTGCGCCCTGCAGTTCGTTCAGGCGCGCCATCAGACGATCGGTATCCAGAACAGCGCCGGTTTGTGCCATACCGGCACTACTGGTCTCTCCCTGGTGCAACAGCGCACTCAGCTCACTGAAAGTAGGCGACGGTCCATGGCCATTGGCAGTACCTTCGGCAGCCGGGGCTTCCTGGGCGGGCGCTGGCGAACCGCCTGCCTTTGGCGCACTGCGACCCGGCGCTACCTGAGCACCACCCACCGGAGCCCGCTTCATGTCAGGCAGCACGCCGGCGGCGATCAGGGTTTTGTTGCATTCCTGGTAGAAATCACTGAGCTTGTCCACCAGCAGGCGCTCAAACAGCTTCAAAACCACAAGCTTGGCACGGATATCAATATCCAGATCGGTGCAAGCATCCGAAATAGCGCCACAAATGACTTCCGGGCTGAGAGGCATTTGATCGTCAGAGAGATCCAACTGTGGAACAAGATGGCGAATCCGGGCCGCCAACATCCTTACCGGCTCCTGGTATCGATTCCGCAGGCGATTGGTCAGGTTATCTATCGCTACCTGCTGTTCAAGATCAGAGTGATCCACCAGGCTGAGGGAGTCCTGGTCCACTTCTTCCAGTGAACCACCGGAGCGGGCAGGTTTGAACTTACCCAGCTCGTTGAAGGCCTGGCTGACGTATTGCAGGACTGACACTGTCATTGCCTTCCGGCGCAGTCGCAGCTCCCGCATGGCGTCGAAGTAAGCAGTCTGGTCCTGGTTGGAGCCGGCCCGGTCTGCGAGGGCAAACAAACTGTCGTCAGCCTGTTCGAAAAAACTGGCAAGTACCGCCTTGAGTGACTGACCCGATGTGTCACGCAGTCGCACCAGCTCTACCGGTAACGAGAACCGGCTCACCGGCTTCTGACCGGCCAAGCGGACTACCTTGTTATCGTGCGCCATGTGGATGCTCCGGAATCGAACAGCTGATGGTACTTAAACCTTTATAGGATTACATCATACGGGCGAGTGTCGTCACCTTGTGTCAGAATTTGTCACCTTTTGTGTCAGCAGGAACTGCATCACACTTCAGACCCCTCACACCTCCATTTGGCGAATCGATAGCGCTGGCAGTAGAATTGCCCTCCACACTTTTCCAAGCCACCATCAACCTCCGGACGTCCCAATGATTTCTGCCGAACTGCTGCGCCAGGCCCGTATCGAATCCGTTGCCCAGAGTCTGCGGGAAGATATTGGCGATGGCGACATCACTGCCCAGCTGATTCCTGCCGAAAAACTGGCAACCGCAAGGGTAATCACCCGGGAAGACGCCCGCCTGGCTGGAAGCGCCTGGGTGGAGGAGGTTTTTCGCCAGGTGGATCCCTCAGTGACACTTCAGTGGCAGTTTCACGATGGCGACGACGTACCCGCCAACGCCGTGATTTTCCGCATGCAAGGCCCGGCCCGCTCGCTTCTGACCGCTGAACGAGCTGCTCTTAACTGGTTGCAGACCCTGTCTGGCGTGGCAACGGCCTGTGCCCATTACGCTCGCCGGGTGTCCCATACCAACGTCCGCCTTCTGGACACCAGGAAAACCCTGCCAGGGCTGCGACTGGCCCAGAAATACGCGGTGACTTGCGGTGACTGCGACAATCACCGGCTGGGGCTCTGGGACGCCTTCCTGATCAAGGAAAACCACATTGCCGCCTGCGGCTCCATTGCCAATGCGGTCGCCGAAGCGCACCGCATTGCACCAGGCAAACCCGTGGAAGTGGAAACCGAATCGCTCGCCGAACTGGACCAGGCTCTTGAGGCCGGGGCCGACATCATCATGCTGGACGAGTTCTCGCTTGCCGACATGGCTGAAGCGGTAAAGCGGAATGCCGGAAAAGCCCGCCTTGAAGCTTCCGGTGGCATCAACGCGCACACGCTGGTGCCCGTTGCCGAAACCGGCGTGGATTACATCTCTATTGGCGCACTGACCAAAGACGTACGAGCCATCGATTTGTCCATGCGCCTGGAGTAATCCAGTCCCGGAATAATCAGCGGCCGCCAGAGGACAACAGCCGATCCATCTCCTCAAGCGCTGAGATCAGTTCACGGCCGGACTGCTCACGCCCACGGAAATGCTCTTCTGCCATGGGCGCAATACCAGATACCTCTGGCAGCGCGTGACCGGCTTCCACCAGCGCCTTCATTTTTTCAAGAAACACGAACTGCAGCCACTGGGTGAAGTCCATGGTATCCAGGCAGAACGGCTGGGTACTCTGGAACGCCTCCGGTGGCAGGCTTTCTGTCTGCCAGACACCCAGTTGCCGAAGTTCAATTTCAATCTGCAGCAAACCGTCGGTCACCTGATCCAGGTGGCGTGCTTTTTCACTCATGGGATTCCTCTCAGTCTGCCAATGGCTCCAGCTCAACAGACTCCCCATGCAGCACACGGTATAGGTCCTCATACTGGCGTGTGAGCGTGTGTTTCGGAGCCATGTGAATCAGCGGTTGGCGACTCTGGTGTGATTCTTTCATCTTGACGGAACTGGACAGGCGTACCGGCAGCACCGGCAACCCCTCCTCCGTCAGCTCCCGGACCAACTGCCTGGGCAGGCTCGCCCTTGGCTGGAACTGGTTTGCAATGATGCCCTCAACAACCAGCTCCTCATTATGATCCTCCTGCAATTCGCGGATTTCATGGAGGATGTTGTAGAGCGCCTGGCGGGAGAAATCATCGCAGTCGAACGGGATCAGGCAGCGCTGGGCAGCAATCAGGGCAGAACGAGTGTAGAAATTCAGGGCCGGGGCGGTATCGATATAGATCTCATCGAAACTGTCGCTGAGTTTTTTCAGGAACTCCCTGAGCTTGTAGATCTTGTGCTTGGCTTCGAGTTTGCGTTCCAGAAAATCCAGCTCAGGGCTGGATGGCAACACGTACAGGTTGTCGAATGACGAGGCGTGTACAAACTCGTCAGGTCGACGATTGAAGACACTGAAGGCGACCGTCTGCTCCAGCAGATCGGCAACGGTATCTTTCAGTTCAGCCGCCGGCTTGCCCAGCAGGTAGTGGGTGGAGTTGCCCTGCGGGTCCAGATCCACCACCAGGGTACGCTTTCCTCTTGCGGCGCTGATGGCCGCCAGATTACAAGTGATACTGGACTTGCCAACGCCACCTTTCTGATTGAATACAACCCGTCTCATGTCGTCTCTCCAATGGCCTTTATCGTTATTAATCCCTTTACCGCTACCATCCCATCACAGCTTTAACAAACGGAATGGTTAAACGTCGCTGGGCCTGCAGCGAATTCTCATCCAATGTATCCAGCAGCCCCAGCAGATCACCCAGCTTTCTAGGGGCCCTGCGCATGATGAAGCCGGCAACATCCTCACTCATCACCAGCCCGCGCTGCTCTGCCCGGGCCATCAGGATTCGCTGCCGGTCCTCATCCCGGTACACGCCCAACTGAATGAGCAAGCCATGCGCCAGGCGAGATCCCAGGTCTGCCAGCCCGAACGGCAGCGAAGCAGGCACCTCGGATAGACTGACCACCAGCAGGCCATTGCGGTCCAACACCCGGTTGTACAGGTGGAAAACCGCCTCCTCCCAGCCGGGATCCCCCGCGGCATGTTCCAGATCGTCAAGACAGATCACATCATGACTGTCCAGGCCCGCCAGGGCATCCGGGCCAAACGGCAACAACTCGACGATGCTGATGCAGACGGCAGTTTTCCCCATTTGCTCGGACTCATGGCAAATCGCCTGCAACAAGTGGCTTTTACCGGTATCGGAATCGCCACAGATCACGACCACCGGAAGCCCCGACGGCTCCCGGCACACCAGCTTAAGCCGCTGGGCGGCCGAACGGTTACGGTCGCCGTGAAAGTTGTCGAAGCGGGCATCGTCCCGGAGCTTGACCCCCAATACCATTTGTGAGGCTTTCATGACCGCTTCGCCCTCCAGGCCCGCAAACTCCACACTGCCACATAGTGCCCCCCGCTCACCAGCGCGCTGACGGCAACCAGCCAGATCCCGGTGTCGATGACCCAGGGCTGCATGGGCAAACCCGCCAGCAGGATGATAATGGCGAGCGCCACGAGTATCTGCACAAACGTGTTGATCTTGCCCGGAATACTGGGTTCCATATCGAAGCGGCCGATGCCGTAATGAAAAGCCAGGCCGCCGCAGACAATGACAAGATCCCGACCCAGCACCAGGGCAAACAGCCACAGCGGAAGTACACCGGTAATGGTGAGCATGAGGTAGGCCGAAATCAACAGCGCCTTGTCCGCGAGAGGGTCGGCCACAGCGCCAAGCCGGGAGCGCCAATTGAAATGACGGGCCAGAAACCCGTCAAAGGCATCGGTCAGTGCGGCAACGAAGAATATCACCAGAGACAGCCGATAGTTACCTTCCAGCAGCGCGCCGGCGAACGGCACGATCAGCACCATTCGCAGGAATGTCAGTGCATTCGGGATCCAGCGCCACTGCTTAGAACTCACCGGGCTGCCTCCATCAAGCCATCAGCTTCGGTCGCCGCCAGTGGCGCCGGGAGCGGGTTGCCAGCGGTAATAAAGTACCTGGTACAAAGACTCAAAAGCCTGTTCGGCATCCTGCTCATCGCCCGGAGCCAGGGGCTGATAGCTGAACCCAGGCGTCGAAGCACTATCCTGCGCATCCGTTCCGGCCGGTGCTTCGGTTTCATTGCGGGAACCGGGCTCGCCTGTTTGCGCCTCACCATCCCCGTCCGAGCCAGCAGTCTGGCTGTTCTTGCTGGCCGTTATCGGCTCTGCAGGCTGCTCCGCCGGCACAAATCGTGCGTCCAGCGCGATATGCTCCTTCAACTGGTCAAGTTCTCCAGAGAATGCTACCTCCACGGTCAGCCGGTTGCCACGAACCCGTGACGCACCAACAGACACTACCGGAGTCATGTCCTGTAGGGCCCGGGTCACCTGACCGTAATCTGCCAGCGTCGTTACACCCTCAAGCACCATATCAACTTTCGGAGCCTCACCCGCCTCGCCGGCTGTAACCGCATATCGGCTGGCGTATTGCTCTGTCCAGCGATCGATCAAAGCTTGCGCCAACTGTTCCGGCGTATCGGCATTGACCGACTGCTCACCCGCATCGAGCCCCATGCCTTCAACCACCCAGCCTGCGCGCCATTGGCCGCCGGAACGACTGATACGCACCAGAGCCAGGGCGTCGTGGGACAGATCGTCTGAAGCTTGTTCGATGCGGCCGACAAACTGGCCCCACAAATCCGACAGCAAGGCCCGGTCACCGGCATAGGTCTCCGGCGGGAAGGCGATGGGCAGACCGCGATCGGCCGCTGCTGATAAGAGATGCTGGGCCCAGAGCCCCTCGTTACTGCCCGCCGCTGAATCTGCTGAACGGGTCAGTAATTGCCGGTCTCCCCGGTCTTCCACGGCAATCCAGGCCAGTGTCAGGGGGCGGTTGGCGCCCCATACCGGCGCCTGCACAGACGCCAGCGCGCGGTTAACCCCCACGGCCCCGAAACTCATCTGCAAACGCGACTGCCCCGCGGTACGGTTCACCTGATAAGACAGCAACATGGACTCGGCGTCTGCCAGTACCTCGTCTATCCCTTCGAGTTCCAGCACCTCACGGGTCCCGGACACCCTCACCATTACCTGACGCAGCCCTTCAGCGTATCCGGCCTTCAAGGCATCCGCCGAGGTGCCTGCAACCGGAACATCGGCCGTGTAAAGTCCCGACACGCTGACCGCCGATGCCGGGCCGGCCGAGAGTACCCAACATACTGCCGCCAACAGAAACGCAGCAACTCGCCCGTTCCTGGCTGTTTTCACTGATTCGGTCATGAAACACCTTGCCATTCCCATGGTTGGCGCACAGGATACACCATCACCAGAGCCGAGAGTAGCAAGCACAGGTTGCAGTCAGGCAATCTGAAACCGGCAATATTGCCTGTGCTCCCAATTCCATTTGGAGCCCCCGTGCGCACCTGTTAAAATCCGCGCCTTGACTCACAGGCCTACGGTTATTTTCCATGAGCGAACAGAAGCCCTCCCTGACCTACCGCGATGCCGGCGTGGACATCGACGCAGGTAACGATCTTGTCAACCGAATCAAGAGCACTGCAGCGCGCACCCGTCGCCCGGAAGTACTCGGCGGCCTCGGCGGCTTTGGTGCCATGGTATCGATTCCGGCAGGCTACAAAGAGCCCGTACTGGTTTCTGGCACGGACGGCGTAGGCACTAAGCTTCGGCTTGCCATGCAACTGCAGAAGCATGACAGCATCGGCATCGACCTGGTGGCCATGTGCGTGAATGACCTGGTGGTCGGTGGCGCCGAGCCTCTGTTCTTTCTGGACTACTACGCAACCGGCAAACTGAATGTTGACGTTGCCGCCCAGGTAGTAGAAGGCATTGGCCAGGGTTGTGAGCAGGCCGGATGTGCTCTGGTTGGTGGCGAGACCGCCGAGATGCCGGGCATGTATGAAGGCGACGATTACGATCTGGCCGGCTTCTGTGTAGGCATTGTGGAGCGTGACAAGATCATTGACGGTAGCCGCGCGCAGCCGGGTGACGCCCTGCTGGCGCTGGGCTCCTCCGGCCCCCACTCCAACGGCTACTCGCTGATTCGCAAGATTATCGAAGTCAGTGGCGCAGACCTGAGCCAGTCAATGGGCGACACCACACTGGCCGACGCCCTGATGGCGCCCACACGCATCTATGTTAAGAATCTGCTTAAACTGATTCGCGAAGTCGATGTTCGGGCCCTTTCGCACATTACCGGCGGCGGCCTGCCCGAGAACATCCCCCGGGTACTGCCCAAGGGCACCATAGCCGCACTCGACACCCAGAGCTGGGAGCTGCCCCCGGTATTCCAGTGGCTTCAGAATGCCGGCGGCGTAGCCCAGGAGGAAATGTATCGCACCTTTAACTGTGGTATCGGCATGGTCATCTGTGTACCGGAAGACCAGAAGGCACTGGCCATGGACACCCTGAATGCCATGGGTGAAAAGGTATGGCAGATCGGCGTAATGGAAGTAGCCGAATCCAGCGATGCTGAGCCCGTTGTTCGCTACGCACCGGGGCTTTTGACGGCATGAAGGCAGATCCGGCCCCCGTTCCGAAGATCCTGGTGCTCGCCTCTGGCAGCGGCACCAACCTGCAGGCTTTGATCGACGCCACCCGTGAACGCGACTTTCCGGGTGAGATCATTGCCGTTGGCTGCAACAAACCGGGCGCGTTTGCCCTGGAGCGCGCCGCCCAGGCCAATCTCACCACCTTTGTGGTCGACCATACAAAATACGGCTCCCGAGAAGAATTCGACGCCGCCCTGCTGGCCGAAATCCTTCGCCACAATCCGGATCTGGTAGTGCTGGCCGGCTTCATGCGGATTCTGACCAGCGACTTTGTCCGCGCATTCCGTGGCCGAATGCTTAACATTCACCCGTCCCTGTTGCCGGCCTACACCGGACTGAACACCCACCAAAGGGTCCTGGAAGCCGGTGACCGCACCCACGGTGTATCCATTCACTTTGTGACCGAGGAACTGGACGGCGGGCCCGTCATCGCCCAGGCGGAAGTTGCCGTGGCAGAGGATGACACTCCGGAGTCCCTGGCGGAAAAAGTTCAGCAACAGGAGCACGTGCTCTACCCCATCGTCGTGCGCTGGTTCTGCGAGGGTCGCATACAGCTGGGCGCTGAGGGCGTTCTGTTTGACGGCGCGCCCATCGAGCGTCCCATGCGACTGCCGGCGAACTGAACAGATTGTCATCACAAGGCCTCGCCGAACCAACTACACTGTCGCTAGCGTAGACGGTCAAAGAGGCTTTTTGATGCACACAGACACCCCCCACAAACCACGTTTTCAGCTCTGGGCAGCCCTAATTGCCGGCATGATTGCACTGCCGGCGTCCGCCGGCGATGTTGATTATGCCCCTCTGGCACCCTATGAGGCCCGCTACACCGCCTCCATGTCCAAGGGCGTCAGCCTCAACGGCGAAGGTGTTCGGGAACTGACAGACCAGGGCAATAACGTCTGGCTCTACCGTACGGATGTCGACTCCTTCATCGCCGATATCAACGAATCACTGATTTTTCGCTGGGAAAATGGCCAGGTAATTCCCCTGCGCTACCGCTATCACCTCTCCGGCTTCCTGATCAAGGATCGCAAACAGTCCATTGATTTTGACTGGCAGGCAGGCACTGCCACCGGCAGCTATCGCGGCGAGAAGTTTGAAGTCGAGTTGCGGGATAAGACCCTGGACCCACTGGGCTACCAGTTACAGCTCCATCAGGATCTCAAGGCGGGCAAACGCGATGTCACCTACCAGGTGCTGGACAAGGGGGATTACGACGACGACCGCTTTGCTGTCATCGACGAAGATAGCCTGGGCGACAATGGCCGCACCATGAACACCCTGAAGGCGGAAAAGGTCCGGGACGAAGACTCCAAACGCCAGACCCTGATGTGGTTTGATCCGGCCCGGGATTACCTGCTGGTTCGCCTGCTCCAGGTAGAGCCGGACGGCAGCGAGTACGAGCTGAAACTCAAAGACGCGACACTGGCCGACTAACCGGCCAGTCCCTGCTCGGCCCACACCGCTTTTACTTCTTCAGCAATGATTCTCAGGCCCTCAGCCACCCGGGCATCGTCCTGCGAATAGGTGACCCTGAGGCACTCATGGCGATGACGCCAGCCATCCTCGGGCAAGCCCGGGAAGAAATAATGCCCGGAGACCACCAGCACACCCCGAGCCTTGAGGCGCTGATAAAGCTCCAGACTGGAGACTGGCAAATCCGGGAACCAGAGCCACAGGAACATGGCGCCTTCGGGCTTGTGGATGTACCAGCGGCAACTGTCTTCGCCCATGGCGTCCCGGAACACCGATACCGCCCGCTCCATTTTTGCTTTATAGAACGGGCAAACCACATCCCGGCTCAGGGACAGAATCTCTCCGGAGCGCACCAGCGGTTCTGCCAGCATCGCACCAAAGCTTCCGGTGGCCAGGTTCATGATGGCGTTGATACCCGACAATGCCTTGATAATGGACTCTTCGGCAATAACAATCCCGGTTCGCGCCGCCGGCAAGCCCAGCTTTGACAGGCTCAGACACAGGATAACCTGCTCGTTCCAGCTCGGCTGCGCGTCGACAAACAGCAGGCTCGGAAATGGCGTTCCATAGGCTCCGTCGACAATCAGCGGAATATCGTTTTGCCGGGCCAGTTCTTCCAGCCGGGCCAACTCCTCATCGGTGATGACGTTTCCCGTGGGGTTTGTGGGCCGGGATACACAGATAGCGCCGGTTTCTCCGGTCACCTCCACGGCCTCAAAATCCACCCGATATTTGAATTCATGGGCATCGGTGAAGGAGATGTCCGGCTGTACCGCGTGGAACAGCCCTTGCTCAATGCCGGCATCGGCGTAGCCAATGTATTCAGGCGCCAGCGGCAACAGGATATGCTTGCGATGTCCATCACCGTAGTCACCACCAAACATGTTGAAAAGCATGAAGAAGGCAGCCTGACTGCCGTTGGTCAGCGCAATGTTTTCGGGCTTCAGGCCCCAGCCGTATTCCTGATTCAGCAACTGGGCCAGGGAGGCAATAAACTGTTTTTCCCCCTGAGGGGGGTCGTAAATACCCACCAGCCGACGTACGTCCGCTTCACTGGAGGCCATCTCCGCCAGAATGCTCTGAACTCTCTGCTGGATCTCCGGAATGTGGCCGGGGTTACCACCGCCCATCATGATCATGTCCTCACCGGAGGCCATGGCATTCCCGAGATCGTCCATCAGGGAAGTAATGCCGGCATCAGCGGTGAATTTACGACCGAAAGCAGAGAGTTTCATGATTCATTCCGTTCAATAAAGTACTGAGGGAGGTTACAGGCAGTGTAGCTTGGTTGCCTTATGTCAGCCTTCCAGGGAGATTCCCAGATTGCTGACACCGTCGTTGGCGGCACCGGCTCGGAGTTCAGCCAGGAAGGCTTCTTTGGGTGTTCGCTGCTTTTTCAGCGCCATGACGGTGTCACGCTGAAACAGTTTGTCGTCCTTGAGCAGGGGGTGGTGTTCAAACACGCGCACCAGTTCGTTTTCATCCATTCCCTCACCTTCGGACATTTCAACAAAATCCATGACGGTGCGGGTCGCCAACTGGGAAGCTTCGGTGGCGCGATGCTTGTTCGGATTCAGGCGGTTCAGCAGCGCCTGCTCAAGCAACTGGCAGAAATCGAAGGCTGGGTAGACACCGTAGGCATCGTACTCATCCACATTGGGGCACAGGGTTTCTAGCTTACTGAGCAGCTGCGGAATTGCGGCATCGGCCACGTCTTTCTGGAGCATGTCCCAGGCCAGATCGAGCAACTGGCGCATCTTGCCGCCGGTTTTCAGGCCAACGGCGTCGGCGAACAGGGCGTAGTTGGGAAAGGAGCGTTCGGCCAGGGCCAGCAGGAAGGCGCATTCGCGCCAGCCCTGCAGCTGTGAGACGGCTTTGAGAAACTGGTTGGCGTTCATGTCCTGGGCAGGGTCACGCCGGTCTGGCCAAG
>CETO01014323.1_pt1 | contig 21938 bp, 17 predicted proteins | sample 531351 | NCBI WGS metagenome assembly CETO01 (sample SAMEA2622678, study PRJEB7988) | marine metagenome | isolation source: saline water (ENVO:00002010), including | reverse complement strand
GTGAGAGAGAATCATGGCGGGCAAGACCTTATACGACAAATTGTGGGACGACCATTTGGTCAAGCAGCGGGACGATGGTTCCGCGTTGATTTACATTGATCGTCAATTGTTGCACGAAGTGACATCACCTCAGGCCTTTGAGGGCCTTCGTCTGGCTGGCCGCAAGCCTTGGCGGATTGATGCCAATATTGCCACTCCGGATCATAACGTTCCGACCACGGATCGTGACAAAGGTATCGACGGCATTGTGGATCCGGTGTCCCGCACTCAGGTGGAGACGCTGGACAAGAACTGTGACGAATTCGGGATTCTCGAGTTCAAGATCAAGGATCAGCGCCAGGGCATCGTGCACGTGATTGGGCCGGAGCAGGGTGCGACGTTGCCGGGCATGAGCATTGTCTGCGGTGATTCTCATACTTCTACTCACGGCGCTTTTGGCTGTCTGGCTCATGGTATCGGCACGTCTGAAGTGGAGCATGTTCTGGCGACCCAGTGCCTGGTCCAGAAGAAGATGAAGAACATGCTGGTAAAGGTGAACGGCAAGCTGGGCGCGGGTGTGACCGGCAAGGATGTGGTTCTGGCGATCATCGGCAAGATCGGCACCGCTGGTGGTACCGGCTATGCCATTGAGTTTGGTGGCGAGGCGATCCGTGATTTGAGCATGGAAGGCCGGATGACCATTTGTAATATGTCCATCGAAGCCGGTGCCCGGGTGGGTATGGTGGCAGTGGATGACACCACCATCGAGTATGTCAAAGGTCGTCCGTTTTCGCCCAGGGGCGAGACCTGGGACAAGGCGGTTGAATACTGGCGCACGCTCCACAGCGACGATGATGCGGTGTTCGACAAAGTGGTTGAGCTTGATGGTTCCGCCATTCAGCCTCAGGTGAGCTGGGGTACGTCGCCGGAGATGGTGGTTGGTGTAGAGGGCGCGGTGCCGGATCCTGCGAAGGAAGAGGATCTCATTAAGCGCGAGGGAATCGTCCGCGCGTTGAAGTACATGGGGCTTCAACCGAATCAGAAGATTACCGATATCAAGCTGGATCGCGTGTTTATCGGTTCCTGCACCAATAGCCGGATTGAGGATCTGCGGGAAGCTGCGGCGGTGGTTAAGGGCCGCAAGGTGGCTGCGAGCCTCAAGCAGGCGATGGTGGTTCCGGGTTCCGGTCTGGTCAAAGCCCAGGCGGAGCAGGAAGGTCTCGACAAGGTCTTTATCGAGGCGGGTCTGGAGTGGCGTGACCCGGGTTGTTCCATGTGTCTGGCCATGAACGCCGACAAGCTGGGGCAGGGCGAGCATTGTGCGTCTACCTCCAACCGGAACTTCGAAGGTCGTCAGGGCTTTGGTGGCCGTACCCACCTGGTGAGTCCGGCGATGGCCGCCGCGGCAGCGGTGACTGGCCACTTCGTTGATGTCCGTGAATTGATGAACTGAGCCACAGGAGAGAGACCATGCGAGCATTTACGCAACACCAGGGCATTGTTGCCCCCATGGACCGTTCCAATGTGGACACGGACATGATCATTCCCAAGCAGTTTTTGAAGTCCATCAAGCGCACCGGCTTTGGCCCGAACCTGTTCGATGAGCTGCGTTATCTGGATGAAGGCAAGCCGGATCAGGATTGCTCCAACCGCCCCCTGAATCCGGACTTTGTGCTGAACCAGGATCGCTACAAAAACGGCAGCGTGTTGCTGGCGCGGACCAATTTTGGCTGTGGTTCGAGTCGTGAGCACGCGCCATGGGCGCTGGATGATTTCGGTTTCCGGGTGATTATTGCTCCGAGTTTTGCTGATATTTTCTACAACAACTGCTTTAAGAATGGACTTTTACCCATTGTTTTAGATGAAAAAGTGGTTGATAAGCTGTTCCGGGAAACCGAAGAGAATGAAGGCTATCAGCTGACGGTCGATCTCGAATCGAAAACGGTGACGACGCCCGGTGGCGAGTCGTTCAGTTTTGAGGTGGACGATTTCCGTCGTCATTGCCTGCTGAACGGTCTGGACGACATTGGCGTGACCCTGGAAGATGCGGATACCATTCGCGCTTATGAAGAATCTCGGCGCAAGACCGCTCCCTGGTTGTTTAATACTGGAAACTGATTAACAAGGAATTGGATTATGTCCCGTAATGTATTGCTCCTGCCGGGCGACGGCATTGGTCCGGAGATTGTGGCAGAAGCGGAGAAGGTTCTGCATAAGGTGAATGACCAGTTCGGTCTGGGTCTTGGTTTTGAGTCTGCTCTCGTTGGTGGTGCGGCGATTGATGAAACAGACACACCGCTGCCTGAAGAAACCCTGGAGAAGGCCCGTAAGGCTGACGCGATCCTGCTGGGGGCCGTAGGTGGCCCAAAGTGGGACAGCCTGCCGATGGCGAAGCGCCCGGAGAAGGGGCTGCTGGGTCTGCGTTCCAATCTTGAGCTGTTTGCCAACCTGCGTCCGGCCATTCTGTATCCTCAGCTGGCGTCTGCCTCGTCCCTGAAGCCGGAAGTGGTTTCAGGGCTGGACATTCTGATCGTGCGCGAGCTGACCGGTGGTATCTATTTTGGTCAGCCTCGTGGTGTGCGTGAACTGGAAAGCGGTGAGCGCCAGGGCTACAACACCTACCAGTACACCGAGTCCGAGATTAGGCGTATTGGCCGGGTTGCCTTCGAGGCGGCCCAGCAGCGGGGCAAGAAATTGTGCTCGGTTGACAAGGCCAACGTGCTGGAAGTAACCGTGCTGTGGCGGGAAATCATGGAAGACCTGAAGCGCGAGTACCCGGACGTGGAGCTTTCCCATATGTACGTGGATAACGCGGCCATGCAGTTGGTCCGTGCGCCCAAGCAATTCGACGTGATTGTGACTGGCAACATGTTTGGTGATATTCTTTCTGACGAAGCGGCAATGCTCACCGGTTCTATCGGCATGCTTCCCTCAGCGTCACTGAATTCCGACAAGCAGGGTATGTATGAGCCGTGTCACGGCTCGGCGCCGGATATTGCCGGGCAGGGCATTGCCAACCCGCTGGCTACCATCCTCAGTGCTGCAATGATGTTGCGTTACAGCCTGAATGAGGAAAAAGCTGCCCAGGCCATCGAGGCGGCGGTCAGCAAGGTACTGGACCAGGGGCTGCGTACCGCCGACATTATGTCGGAAGGCGGTCAGAAGGTATCCACCCGCGACATGGGTGAGGCGGTTCTGAACGCGCTTTAAAGCACCACTGGTTTGCTTGATCGAGACCCGACAACGGCAGGATGCAGCCGTTGCGGGATCATCCATCCTGTCCCTGCCAGCGATAACGGTAGAGGGTGGGCATAAAACGAGGTTCAAAGGTCGCACATGAAGCGAGTTGGACTTGTAGGTTGGCGTGGCATGGTGGGCTCGGTCCTCATGCAGCGCATGCGCGAAGAAAATGATTTTGCCGACATTGATCCGGTGTTTTTTACCACTTCCCAGGCAGGGAAGCCGGCTCCGGACGTAGGCAAAGATGGTGTTCCTCCACTGCAGGATGCGTTCGATATCGACATCCTCAAGGGGATGGATGTGATCGTTACCTGTCAGGGCGGCGATTACACCACTGAGGTTTACCAGAAGCTGCGTGATGCAGGCTGGGACGGTTACTGGATTGATGCGGCATCCACCCTGCGTATGGTCGATCACTCTGTGATCGTGCTGGATCCGGTTAACCGTAATGTGATCGACGCGGCTCTGGACAAGGGCGTAAAGGACTATATCGGCGGTAACTGCACCGTCAGCCTGATGATGCTGGCCCTGGGTGGCCTGCTGGAGCAGGATCTGATCGAGTGGGTGTCTCCGATGACGTACCAGGCCGCTTCCGGCTCTGGTGCCCAGAATATGCGGGAACTGTTGAACCAGATGGGTACGCTGAATGAGAGCGTCAAATCTGAGCTGGCTGATCCGTCTTCCGCCATCCTCGAAATCGATCGCAAGGTAACCGACACCATGCGTTCTGGCGATTTCCCCACCGAGCATTTCGGTGTGCCGTTGGCAGGTAGTCTGATTCCGTTCATCGACAAGCAGCTCGATAACGGCATGAGCAAGGAAGAGTGGAAAGCGGGCGTCGAGACCAACAAGATTCTGGGTCGTAGTGACAACCCGATTCCTATTGATGGTATCTGCGTGCGGATTGGCGCCATGCGCTCTCACAGTCAGGCTCTGACCATCAAGCTGAAGAAAGATCTGTCGGTTTCCGAAATCGAAGGCATTCTGGCCAAGGCAAACGACTGGGTGAAAGTCATTCCCAACGATCGCGATGCCACCATGCAGGAGCTCACTCCGGCGAAAGTGACCGGCACGTTGAGTATTCCGATTGGTCGTATTCGCAAGTTGTCCATGGGGCCGGAGTATATTTCCGCTTTCACGGTGGGTGACCAGTTGCTGTGGGGTGCCGCAGAACCGCTGCGTCGGATGCTGCGAATCCTTCAGGAACGTTAAAAAGTGTTACACAGCGGTAATTAATGCCAACTGTGTCCGGTTTTTTGCAAGCCGGTCAGGGGCGGAGGCTGATTTCAGCGTCCGCCCCTGTTATTTTCAAGGGCGCTAAGGAGTTCCGCCCGATAGATAAAAAAACGGTGCAAGGATTGCAGCTGATTGATTGATAAAACGGGTTTTATCAACAATACTTGCCAAACCGAACGGTATAATTGCGATATAAAAACGAGAAATAACAAGGCGAAAGTCATCCAACCTCGTCCGATTCTGTTGAGATACGGCAGTAAAGAATAACGGAGACTGGAAAGGAATAAGCATGAAGGTACGCAAGCTTGCGGTTGCCCTGGCGCTGGCGGGAGGGCTCGGCTCTGGAATGGCTCAGGCGCTTGGACTTGGAGAAATTGAGCTCCAGTCCTGGCTGAATGAGCCACTGGATGCAGAAATATCACTGAATCAGAGTCGCGGTGTTGATCCCGGTGAAGTGTTCGTCAATGTGGCACCGGAGGCCGCCTATGAGCGCGTCGGCCTGGACCGCCACCAGTTTCTGAGTCAATTAAGGTTTGAAGTGGTTACCGGGACGGATGGCAACCTGGCCATCAATGTTTCCTCCCGGGCGCCAGTACGCGAGCCGTATCTGAATTTTCTGCTCGAGCTGACCTGGCCCAATGGTCGCCTGATGCGGGAATATGCCGTGCTGGTCGATCCTCCGGTCTACGCCGAGGAATCTGGTATTGAGGAGCAAGTCAGTGCTCCGGCCACGACAGCCACCCGACAGCAGCCGGCGCGCAGCCAGGAATCTGTTCGCCGTCAGGCGGCAGCAGAAGGCTCCATGTCGCGGGGCTATCAGGCAGATACGTTTGGTCCGACAGGGCCCTCCGACACACTCTGGACCATTGCCCAGCAGGTACGTCCGGATGGTTCGGTTTCCATGCAGCAGGTTATGCTCGCGATTCAGGATCAGAATCCTAACGCGTTCATTGGTGGGAATATTAACCGCCTGAAGCGTGGTGAGGTGTTGCGGATTCCTTCCCTCGATCAGATTCGGAGCCGTAGCCGCGCTGAAGCCAATCGGGTAGTTGCACAGCAGAACCAGGAATTCCAGTCTCCGAGAACCGTTGATGCAACGGATACCGCCCAGGCTGCGGCAGGACAGGGTGCTACTCAGGCGGCAGCGGGTGATGAGTTGCGCCTGCTGGTTGCCGATGAATCGGAATCCCGGTCTACCGAAGACGGTGGTTCTGCCGGTGGTGACGGCGATCTGCCGGGCGGTGTTGATGCCGGTTCCGCAGTTGCGATGGAAGAGCTGGAGGCCGCAAAACGCGAAAATGACGAACTCAATACCCGTGTCCAGGATCTACAGGACCAGGTTGAGACCCTGCAGCGGTTGCTGGAACTGAAGAACAGCCAGCTTGCGGATATGCAGGGTATGGTGTCGGAAGAAGAGTCTCCGGCCCCGACCGACACTGGCGTGACCGAGTCTGACGCTGACCCGGCGACAGCACCTGTAGAAGGTGATCTGGGTGCCGGCACCGGAGAAGAACCGGTAGCAGACGGCCAGGTTGATGAAGCCGCTGATGGTGAATCGGCCGACACAGCGATGGCGGAAGAAGATAGCGCCATGGCTCCGGACGAAGCCGATATTGCAGGTGAAGAGCCGTTTGGTGGTGATGTCGACGCGGGCGCTGCGGATGAGGTGGTGGCAGAGCAGCCTGCCGTTACCGAGCAGGAATCATCATCTGAACCTGACCCAGCGGCCGTCCCCCAGGCCCAGCAGCCAAAGCCGCAGCAGCCAGTAACGGCCCCTGAGAAGGCGTTTCCGGGTAATATTATTGACGGCATCCTGAACAACCCGATGTATCAGATTGCACTTGGTGGTGGTCTGATCCTTCTGCTTCTCTTGTTGCTGCTCGTGGCACGACGCAACGCCAATCGAGAGAAAGAGTTCTACGACCAGTTGAACAGTGATGAAGGTGAAGGCGGTGATTCGTTCGACCTCAGTCTCGAAGATGAGGATGAGGCAGAAGCGGAAGCCGGTGATGCCATTGCCGAAGCAGAAACCTATGTTGCTTACGGTCGTCACGATCAGGCAGCCCAGGTGCTCGAGAACGCCATTTCACGTGAGCCCAGCCGTACTGATCTGCGCCTGAAGCTGTTGTCTGTGTATGCGGACAATCAGGACCGCGACGCGTTTGAAAAGCAGTACCGTGAAGTTGAAGCGCTGGATGATGAGGCAGCTATCCAGGAAGCTGAATCCCTCCGGGAGCGCCTTGCTGAAGCTGAAGCGATGCCCAGCATCGACGACCTTGAATCCCAACTGCGCTCGGATTCGTTCGGCAGTCAGCCAGAGCAAGAGCCGGCCACCGAGCAGGCTTCGGATGACTGGGATATCTCTGACGAGCTGAAAGCTGACGAATTTGAAGCCACTTCAGAGCCCGCTGATGAAAACGAGTTCGGTGAGCTGGAATCCGATGTCAGCAAAGAATCCGATGGCCGGGATGACATGATTGAGTACGATCTGTCCGGCATTGGTGAAGAACCGGAGTCTGAAGACGAGTCCGCCACCGAAACGGATTACGCTTCACTTGATCTGGATTCCGGTCTGGATGAGGCAGCCGGGACTTCCGAATCCAAAGAAGAGGACTTCAGTCTGGATTTCGAGTCGGCCTTTGAAGACGACGCACTCGCCGGTTCAGATGGGCCCTCCTTCGAAGCCGATGAAGCGGCGCCGGTTGAGGCGGATCTGTCTGGTACCGGTTCGGATCAGGAAGACGATCTTGAGCTGGGCTTCGATCTTGATGACGACCTTGAGTCGACGGAAGAAGAGCCAGTTAAGCCGGAGGACACCGAGGTATCGGATCTGGACCTGGAGTCTGATTCGCTTGACGAGTCCTTCCTGGACGAGCTTGATGCGGAGCTGGATAAGGTTGCCGGCGAGGATGAAGACCCCTCTGAACTGGAGCTCGGCGAATCTGATCTGGATGACCTGGAGCTGGATGTGTCTGATGAAGATCTGGCGCTGATGGAAGAGTTCTCTGATAACGGAGAGCCTGCAGGTCCTCAGGAAGACGAACCATCCCTGGAAGATGAGCTTGGGCTGGAAGATGCGCTCAGCGAATCCGAGGCTGATGAGCCGGGCGTTGACCAGCAGAATCCGGAAGAGCTGGCGGAGCAGACAGAAGAGGTTGCTGAGGCCGAACCGGCTCCTGAAGAGCTGGAGGACGAAGTAGTGCCTGTGGCGTCAGACTCACTCGATGAAGGCTCCACTCGCAGTGATAGCGGGTTGGATATTGATGAGAGCGCTCTGGACGACGAGGATGACTTTGATTTCCTCGCCGGTACCGATGAAGCCGCCACCAAACTTGATCTGGCACGGGCCTACATCGAAATGGGTGACAGCGACGGTGCCAGGGATATTCTGGAGGAAGTTGCTCTTGAGGGTAACGAAGAACAGAAGGCAGAAGCACAAGAGCTTCTTAAAAATCTCTCCTGATTCGTTATAATCAACTAACCGCGGCAAGCGCCGGCCATTGAGCCGGCGTTTTGCTTTTTCAGTGGACAGCAATCGGGTCAGCACTTGTTCCTCACGCCTCAGCCTCTCACCACAGATAACGCCATTGGTAATGGACGGGTTGCCATCATCTTTGAGTACGACGGTCAGGCCTTTCATGGCTGGCAATTGCAGAAGAGTGGCGTGCGTTCGGTGGAGGCAGAACTTTCCCGGGCCGCGGCCCGCGTTGCCGACCATCCGGTCGACCTGGTGTGTGCAGGCCGCACCGACGCCGGCGTGCATGCCAGTTTTCAGGTAGCCCATTTTGACACGCCATCGGTTCGAAACCTTCGTTCCTGGGTCATGGGAATGAACACGGCATTACCTGATGACATTTCTGTGCACTGGGCAGGGAACGGTCAGGGCGATTTTCACGCCAGGTTTTCCGCGATTTACCGACGTTACCGGTATGTGATCTACAATCATCCGGTGCGCCCGGGGATCCAGCGTGGACAGGTGTCCTGGACCTTTCGTCCGTTGGATGCCGAAAGAATGCATCGTGCAGCCCAGGCACTGGTCGGCGAGCATGACTTCTCCTCATTTCGCGCTGCCGGTTGCCAGTCCCGGACTCCGGTTCGGTTTCTGGAGCAGATTTCGGTAACCCGATGCGGAGAGTTTGTCGTAATAGATGTGCAGGCCAACGCCTTTCTTCATCATATGGTACGCAATATTGCCGGTGCCTTGATGGCGGTTGGTAATGGTCAGCAGCCTGAAGGCTGGATTGGTGATATTCTGGAACGCCGTGATCGCAAACTTGCCGGTGTGACCGCCCCTCCTTACGGGCTCTACCTGGTGGATGTCGGTTATCCTGAGTCCTTCGGGATTCCCAAGGCATTGTGTGGACCGGCGTTCGTTACTCCCTGGTTTGACCCGGCCAGCAACGCGCCGATCACACCAACTCACATACACCCGAAACAGGGAAAGGCTCCTGCATGACAGCCCGCGTAAAAATATGTGGCCTGACGCGCCCGCAGGATGTGGAAGCCGCGGTAGCCTGTGGCGCCGATGCCATAGGTCTGGTGTTTTATGCGCCGAGCCCTAGAGCGGTCGATCTGGAGCAGGCCCGAATCCTGGCCGCCAAGGTTCCTGCGTTCGTGGCGGTTACTGGACTGTTCGTGAATCCTGAGCGGGATTATGTCGAAGCCGTTCTGGATGCTGTGCCACTGGATCTCCTGCAGTTCCATGGCGATGAGAGTCCGGAGTTCTGCCAGTCTTTTGGCCGGCGCTGGATCAAGGCCGTCAGGGTGCGTGAGCCCGGACAGATCGAACAGGCGTTTGCCGATTATCATCAGGCTTCCGGTTTGTTGGTGGACGCCTGGGATCCAAACCGCTATGGCGGTACCGGCCAGTCGTTCAACTGGTCACTGATTCCTGAAAGCAGGCCCTTGCCCCTGATATTGGCCGGTGGGTTGTCATCTGATAACGTAGCCCGCGCGATTGAGCAGGTACGCCCCTGGGCTGTTGACGTCAGCGGTGGGGTGGAAGAGAGCAAGGGTAAGAAAGACGCCACCAAATTGTCTCAATTTTTCAAAGAGGTTCACCGTGTCTGTAAAACTGACTGAAGAAATGTTGAAGGCGCTTCCTGATGCGAGAGGTCACTTCGGTGCCTTTGGTGGACGGTTTGTTTCAGAAACCCTGATGGATTCTCTGATGACCCTGGAAAAGGAGTACCTTCGGTTGAAGGAGGATCCGGAATTCCAGGCGACTTTTGATAATGACCTCGCCGATTATGTTGGCCGTCCCAGCCCGCTGTATTTCGCAGAGCGCCTGACTCGGGAAGCCGGTGGCGCACAAATCTGGCTCAAGCGCGAAGACCTCAACCACACCGGTGCCCATAAGGTGAATAACACCATTGGCCAGGCCCTGCTGGCCAGTTTTCTGGGCAAGAAGCGCATCATTGCAGAAACTGGCGCCGGTCAACATGGTGTAGCCACCGCCACGGTTTGTGCCCGTCTGGGCCTTGAATGTCACGTATTCATGGGGGCAGAAGACGTCAAGCGTCAGTCCCTGAACGTGTACCGCATGAAACTGCTGGGCGCGACCGTCCATGCCGTTCAGAGCGGTACGAAAACCCTTAAGGATGCCATGAATGATGCCATGCGCGACTGGGTCGCGAATGTGGATGATACTTTCTACATCATCGGCACTGTGGCAGGGCCGCATCCCTATCCTTTACTGGTGCGTGATTTCCAGTCGGTGATTGGGCGAGAAATCCGTAAACAGGCCATGGAAAAAGTGGGTAAACTGCCGGACGCACTGGTGGCCTGCGTCGGTGGCGGTTCTAACGCCATTGGTATGTTCTATCCGTTCCTGGCGGATGAGTCCGTGGAGCTTTATGGTGTTGAAGCCGGTGGTCTGGGGATTGAAACCGGACAACATGCGGCGCCGCTTTGTGCCGGTCGCCCCGGAGTGCTGCATGGTAACCGGACCTACCTGATGGAAGATGAGAATGGCCAGATCGCCGGAACACATTCCGTTAGTGCTGGTCTGGACTATCCCGGAGTGGGGCCCGAACATGCCTGGTTGAAAGACATTGGTCGAGCCAATTATGTGTCAGTGACTGATGACGAGGCCCTGGATGGCTTCCGTAAACTGACACGCGTGGAAGGGATTATGCCGGCGCTGGAAACCGCGCACGCCGTGGCTTATGGCGTGAAGCTGGCCGCAACCATGGACAAGGACCAAATGCTGGTGATCAACATCTCCGGTCGCGGCGACAAGGATATTCACACCATTGCCCAGCTTGATGGCATTGAGATCTGAAGGTATCAGGAGCAGGCATGAGCCGAATTGAAGGCGTATTGAAAGCATTGAAAGAGCAGGGCCGCAAGGCGCTGATTCCCTATATTACAGCGGGCGATCCACATCCGGATCAGACGGTCAGCCTGATGCATACCCTGGTCTCTGCCGGTGCTGATATTATCGAGCTGGGCGTGCCGTTCTCGGACCCGATGGCTGATGGTCCGGTGATTCAGCTGGCCTGTGAAAGGGCGCTCAAGCACGGTACGTCGCTGCGTCAGGTGATGGCGATGGTCAAGGAGTTCCGCAAGACCGATCCGGATACCCCGGTGGTGCTGATGGGTTATCTGAACCCGATGGAGGCCATGGGCTATGAAGCGTTTGCAGATGCGGCAGCGGACGCAGGTGTCGATGGCGTTCTGACGGTTGACCTGCCTCCCGAAGAGGCTGATCAGGTAGCACCGCTGTTTGCCGACCGCCATCTGGATCCGGTTTTCCTTTTGGCGCCGACAACCACGGATGACCGGATCAAGGCGATCAGTGAGCACTCATCCGGCTATGTGTACTATGTTTCTATCAAGGGCGTGACCGGGTCCGCAACCATTGATGTTGATGAAGTCGCGAAGAAAGTGGCCCACGTGCACGAGCTCACGGCGTTACCGGTGGGTGTGGGCTTTGGTATCAGGGATGCGGAAACTGCCGCTGCAGTAGGCAGAGTATCCGATGGTGTAATTGTTGGCAGTGTTCTGGTCGATACAATAGCCCGACATCAGACAGATCCTGACGCTTTGCGTAACGCACTGACGGATCTGCTGCACCCGATGCGCGAAGCGCTGGACAGCCTCGCTCACTGAGCGGGCATTATCCAGGCATCAAAGGACAGGACGAGAGCATGAGTAACTGGCTGGACAAAATCATGCCGAGCAAGATTCGCTCGGAATCACGGCAACGTACCGGAGTGCCGGAAGGGTTATGGAAGAAATGCCCCAAATGCGGTGCCTTCCTGTACAAGCCGGAGCTCGAGAAGAACCTGGACGTTTGCCCCAAGTGTAATCACCATCTGCGGGTGTCTGCACGTCGTCGACTGGATATCTTTCTGGACAAAGACGGGCGTGAGGAGCTGGCAGCTCACCTCGAACCGTCAGATCGGCTGAAGTTCAAAGACAGCAAGCGCTACAAGGACCGACTCGCGGCGGCGCAGAAAGCGACCGGCGAAAAAGATGCGCTGATTACCATGCGTGGTACAACCATGGGTGTCCCTTTGGTTGCCTGCGCGTTCGAGTTCAACTTCCTGGGCGGTTCGATGGGTCAGGTGGTTGGCGAGAAGTTTGTCCAGGCAGCGAATGTGGCTCTTGAGCACCGGATTCCGCTGGTCTGCTTTTCCGCCAGTGGCGGTGCCCGCATGCAGGAAGCCATCCTGTCATTGATGCAGATGGCCAAGACCGCGGCGGTGTTGGAGAAGCTCAAGCAGGAAGGCATACCATACATTTCAGTGATGACCGATCCGGTCTTTGGTGGTGTATCGGCCAGCCTCGCTATGCTGGGTGACCTCAATATTGCTGAACCTTACGCTCTGATCGGTTTCGCGGGCCCACGGGTTATCGAGCAAACCGTGCGCGAGAAACTGCCGGAAGGTTTCCAGCGCAGCGAATTTCTGCTGGAACATGGTGCCATTGATATGATTCTGCATCGTCATCAGATGCGTGAGCGCATCGCCCATCTGTTGGCCAAGTTTACTGCCCAGGAAAAGCCCGGCACCGAAGCCCCCATCGAATTTGAAGTTACTGAAAAGCCGGACGTTGATGAACCAGAAGGGCACTGAATCCTCCTCAGCCCCCGTTGGGCCTCCGGCCCTCGGGGCGTCTGTTCAAGAATGGCTGCACTGGCTCGAAGCCATTCATCCCACAGAAATAGATCTCGGCCTGGACCGGGTACTGGTGGTTCTGCGGCGGTTGTTCCCGCGCAAGCCTCAGGCTCGCATCATTACCGTGGCAGGGACCAATGGCAAAGGCACCACGGTTACGGCACTTGAGTCGATTTTGCTGGCAGCCGGCAGGAGCACCGGGGCTTATATGTCCCCCCATCTGTTCCGCTATAACGAGCGGGTTCGGATTGGTGGCCAGGAGATTTCCGATGCGACCCTGGTGACCGCCTTCGAGCGGGTGGAGGCGGCTCGCCGCGGGGTGACTCTGACCTATTTTGAATTCGGAACGCTGGCCGCTTTTGTCGCATTTGCAGACGCCGGCGTTGAGAATTGGGTGCTGGAAGTCGGGTTGGGAGGTCGCCTGGATGCAGTCAACGTGCTGGACCCGGACTACGCGGTGATCACGTCAGTAGATATCGATCATATTGGTTTTCTGGGGGATAACCGGGAAGTCATTGGTTTTGAAAAAGCGGGGATCCTCAGACCGGGTATACCCGCCGTTTGTGCGGATCCAAATCCTCCATCCTCGGTCCTTCAACAGGCCGCGGCGCAGAAGGTGGCGCTGAAGCTCACCGGCCGTGATTATACGCTTGCGCCCGGTGCTCCCGGACAGGTTTTGCTCACTATTGGCGACGAGAAGATAGAGTTGCCAGCCAGCCCCTTGCCTGTCCAGAGTGTGGCGGCTGCGGCGGTGCTCTCCCGGCAACTCGTACCGGAGCTTTCACTGGAAAGCCTTCAGCATGCGATACATAGCGTGCGGGTTCCAGGCCGGTTTGAAACCATTCATCACGATCCGGATGTCATTATAGACGTTGGTCACAACCCCCATGCTGCTGCCTGGCTCGCTGACAACCTCCGTAGCCTTCGATGTGATGGTGATGGCCACGGGCGTATCCTGGCTGTGTACGGCGCGTTGGGAGACAAGGACGTGGAGGGTGTGGTCGGTGCCATGTCGTCCGTCGTTGATCAGTGGTACCTGGCGGGCCTGAATGTTGCCAGAGGGCTTGATTCCGACAGCCTGATGAAGCGTATCGCAAGCGTGCCATTTCAGAGAACGCCCGGCGTTTTTGATTCTGTGTCTGAGGCTCTCGCAGCGGCCATGGGCGAGGCAGTGTCCGGTGATCGGGTCGTGGTGTTCGGTTCGTTCTTCACGGTTGCTCTGGCCAGGGAAGAGCTTCTGCCGGCTTCGGAAGCGTCTTAAAGTTTGTCCATAGGTTCCTGGGAAGCTTTGAGTTCTGGCGAGTGGCCGGTTAGTATCGTGATCAAACAGGTTGTTAACGGGAGCCCTCTCAGGTGGATGGACTGAAGCAGCGGATCATTGGCGCACTGGTGCTGGTTTCACTCGCGGTTATTTTCGTGCCGATGATTTTTGACGAGCCCCATTCCCAAAGACAGTCAACCCCCATCACCATTCCCGAGGAACCTCCGTTCCCCGAAGTTGAGATGCCTGAATCTCAGTATCCGGATAACGAGACCGTCGGCGCAGAGGCACCCAGGAGTTCCGCGCCGCCCGTTAACGACGAGCCGGCGGCCGGTTTCCGGATCATCGAGGAAAACGCTGTTGCCGAGGAGGAGCCCGCCCCGGAGCCAAATTCCCAACAGGTGGAACCAGTACCGGCAGAATCCTCTGCTGAGCCGGAGCCTGCGGCGCCAGCCGAAAAACAAGATGCTGCCTCCACAGGCGCTGCAGAACCTGGCGATAAGGCCGAGTTTACCGGTTCACTTGAAGGTGCGTGGGTGGTGCAGCTTGGCAGTTTTGGTAACCAGGACAACGCCCGGCGTTTGCGGGACAAGGTTCTCGACATGGGGTACGGCGCCCACCTGCAACAGGTTGATCGCGGCGATAGCACCCTGACCCGGGTATTCAGCGGCCCGTTCGTCAACAAAGACGATGCCCAGAAAGCCAAGGCGGCCCTTGATAAAGCCTTCGGCTTGAACAGCCTGGTCACCACCGGCGACAAATAACTGGCCGTTGCCGGATTTAATCTGGCTTCGGCAGTTTGGTGTCACCCGGTTTCCTGTTAGAATCCGCCTTTCGTTTTCTCCACCGGGTTTTCCATGGAAGCGCTGATCTGGATAGACTGGGTCATCATTGCCCTCATTGCCGTCTCCACGCTTATCAGTCTGAAGCGGGGCTTCGTCCGTGAAGCGCTGTCGCTGGTTACCTGGGTTGGTGCATTTATCATCGCCCGGACGTTTCACCCCCAGATGCAATCTCTTCTGGAGTCCACGGTGGAAACACCGCTGGTGCGGTTGATTGCAGCGTTTGCCATCCTTTTCTTTGGCACCCTGATCGTTGGCGCGATCATCAACAATATGATCGGCCACCTGGTGCGTGCGACCGGCCTGTCAGCAACGGACAGGGTACTCGGCATGGGGTTTGGTCTTCTCAGAGGGGTTGTGGTTGTGATTGTCGCCATTGCCTTCACGCGCTACACGCCGCTGGCCGAGGATACCTGGTGGAGAACGTCGGTCATGATTGAACGCCTTGCGGTAGTTGAGGATTGGTCCAGGCGCACGCTCGGCGACGAATTTGCCCGCTTCCTCGGTCCGGAGCAGGGCGCTCAGACAGCCCCGGAGGCGTCCGCAGAACCTGAAGGCGTGGAACCCGCGTCTGCATCCCGTTAACATTCAGTTTTAACACTCGGAGATATATCCAGCCATGTGCGGCATTGTCGGTATCGTCAGTACTTCCAACGTCAATCAGCTTCTTTATGATGCACTGACTGTTCTTCAGCACCGTGGCCAGGATGCGGCGGGTATTGTTACCTTCCAGGACAACCGATTCTTTTTACGTAAAGACAATGGACTGGTGCGGGATGTTTTCCATACTCGCCATATGCGCCGGTTGGTGGGTAACGTGGGCATCGGGCATGTGCGTTATCCCACGGCGGGTAGCTCAAGTTCAGCGGAGGCCCAGCCTTTCTATGTGAACAGTCCCTACGGCATTACCCTGGCGCACAACGGGAACCTGACCAATGCCGATGAGCTGAGCAGCGATCTGTTCCGAACCGATCTGCGCCATATCAACACCAACTCGGATTCTGAAGTTCTGCTGAACGTGTTCGCCCACGAACTGCAGAAACTGGGTAAGCTGAACCCCACCAAGGACGAGATCTTTTCCGCTGTGCGCGCAGTGCACAAGCGTTGCAAAGGTGCCTATGCTGTTATCGCCATGATCACCGGTTATGGCATCGTCGGTTTCCGGGACCCGAACGGTATCAGGCCCGCCTGCTACGGTGTCCGGGAAAATGAAGAGGGCCAGAATGAATACATGATCGCGTCGGAAAGCGTCGCCCTTAATGCTGCCGGTTTCAGCATCGTTCGTGACATTGCTCCGGGCGAGGCCGTCTATATTGAAACCGATGGCACCCTGTATTCAGAACAGTGCGCCGAATCACCCAAACTCTATCCGTGTATTTTCGAGCATGTCTATTTTGCCCGTCCGGACTCGATCATGGACGGCGTTTCCTGTTACAAGGCCCGGCTCCGGATGGGCGAGGTGCTGGCAGACAAGGTCCTGCGCGAGCGACCCGACCACGATATCGACGTGGTCATTCCCATTCCGGACACCAGTCGTACGTCCGCCATGCAAATGGCCCATCAGTTGGGCGTGAAGTACCGCGAAGGCTTTATCAAGAATCGATACATTGGCCGTACCTTTATCATGCCCGGCCAGAAAATGCGTAAGAAATCGGTACGCCAGAAGCTCAACCCGATTGACCTGGAATTCCGTGGCAAGAACGTCATGCTGGTAGACGATTCCATCGTACGGGGCACTACCTGTAAGGAAATTGTTCAAATGGCTCGTGATGCCGGAGCGCGCAATGTCTATTTTGCGTCAGCGGCTCCCCCCGTGCGCTATCCCAATGTGTACGGCATCGACATGCCCTCGGCCAGCGAGCTGATTGCCCACGACCGCACTGTAGAAGAAGTACGTGATCTGATCGGAGCTGACTGGTTGGTGTATCAGGATCTGGAAGACCTGATTTCCTGTGTCAACGATGTCAATGAAGACATCGACGGTTGGGAATGCTCGGTGTTCACCGGGGATTACATTACCGGCGACGTGGATGAAGCTTACCTGACCAGGCTGGAAGATCTTCGCAAGGATGAGAAGCGCTCAACCAGTCAGGTCGCGAATGACGACAACGCCATTATTGACCTGCACAATGATGAAGACTGACACCCGCAATTACGCCAGGAGACTGTCATGACGTTCGGCCGAGAAGAACACGTTTGGATTCCCGAATCGGACCTGGAAGGCATGTCGGTCGATACCCTGGCCGTGCGGGCAGGGCAGATTCGTACCGGGCAGCTCGAACACAGCGATGCAATCTTCCCGACCTCCAGCTTCGTCTATGGTAGCGCGGCCCAGGCGGCTGCCCGTTTTGGCGGTGAAGAGCCCGGTAATATCTACTCCCGGTTTACCAACCCGACGGTTCAGGCATTTGAAGCCAGAATTGCTGCCATGGAGGGGGGAGAGCGTGGTGTTGCGACTGCTTCAGGTATGGCTGCCATTCTCAGCACCTGCATGTCTCTGCTGAAGTCCGGCGACCATGTGATCTGTTCCCGAGGTGTGTTTGGGACGACCAACGTACTGTTTCAGAAGTACATGGCCCGGTTTGGCGTGGAAACCAGCTTTGTGAGCCTGACGAACACCGATGAGTGGAAGGCTGAGGTTCGCCCCGCCACCCGGATGCTGTTTTTGGAAACCCCGTCCAATCCGTTGTGTGAAGTGGCGGATCTTGCGGCCTTGTCGGCCATCGCCCGTGAAAACGATGCTTTGCTGGTGGTCGACAACTGCTTCTGCACACCCGTGCTGCAGCGGCCACTGGAGCAGGGCGCCGACATCGTTATTCATTCAGCCACCAAGTATCTCGACGGCCAGGGCCGTTGTGTCGGTGGCGTGGTGGTTGGGCCGGCGAGATACCTGGACGAGATTTATGGTTTCCTCCGTTCCGCCGGCCCGACGATGAGTCCGTTCAATGCCTGGGTGTTCCAGAAGGGCCTGGAAACCTTACCGATTCGTATGCGCGCCCATTGTGACAATGCGTTAGAGTTGGCGTTGTGGCTGGAACAGCAGGACTGTGTGGAGAAAGTTTACTATGCAGGCTTGCGGAGCCATCCGCAGCACGAGCTGGCGAAAAAACAGCAGGACGGCTTTGGTGGCGTGCTCTCCTTCCTGGTAAGGGGTGGCCGGGAACAGGCGTGGAAGTTTATTGACGCGACCCGGATGATTTCCATCACCGCCAATCTGGGGGATGTGAAAACCACCATCACTCATCCGGCGACAACCACTCATGGACGCCTCTCTCCCGAGGACAAGGCGAGGGCAGGCATTACCGAGAACCTGATTCGCCTGTCAGTCGGTATCGAATCCATCAAGGATCTGAAAACCGATCTGGACAGAGGTTTCCAGGCGTTGAAAGATTAACAACCGGACGGTTTGAGCATTCATGGCGGAATCCGCGAAAGCGAAGAAAGCAGTAGCCACAGAACTGACCGACAAGCAGAAGCGATTTCGTCGCCTGATGGCTCAGGGGGCCAGGGAAGGCGCGGTCATTGCGTTGATTGTGCTGTGCATCTATCTCGCCATGGCCCTGTTTACCTTCAATGCGGCTGACCCTGGCTGGGCCAGCATTGGCCACGATATCCGTGTGCAGAATTACGCAGGTCGCACCGGTGCCTGGCTGGCGAGCCTGTTCATGGATTTCTTTGGCCATGTGTCCTGGCTGTTTCCGGTGATGGTTGCCGGTTACGCCATCATGCTGATTCGCCGTCGGCACCAACCGCTCGATATGCACTGGCCACTGTTCATGGTTCGCTTTGGTGGCTTTGTTCTTATTCTGCTGTCTGCGACCAGTCTGCTTTCTCTCTACTCCGTTTTTGGCCTGGGCGCCTCCTCAGGTGGCGTTTTGGGCACTGCGGTGTCTGAGGCCATGGTGCGGTTTTTTAATCTTCCGGCGACCACGCTGCTGCTGATTGCCATTTTTCTCTTTGCCCTGACGGTGACGATCGGCTTGTCCTGGTTCCGGTTGATGGACCAGGTGGGAGGCTTGACCCTGAAGTTTGGCCTGGCGGCCAAAGCTCTATTCGCCGGGGCAGGAAAGAAGGCTGAAAAAAACACCGGCCAGGAAACTCCAGCAGCCAGGGCGGAAGCACCAAAGCCCGAACCGGAACCCCCGGTTGTGCGTGACAAAGTCCGGGCTCGCGAGAAGGGTAAAAAAGACCGAAAGTCAGGCCAGCAGAGCTGGTGGCAGCGGATATTTGGTCGTCGTGCAAAACCCGCAGAGGATACCAGGGCTCGGGAGCCCCAGCGCGAGCGGAAAGAACCGGCTATCGAAGGGCTGCCTGCATCCATAGCGGAACCAGAGCATCTGGAGAGTTTCAGCTCTCGGGATGTAAAGTCAGAGCCATCGCCTCCCCCGGCTGAAAAGGCCAAGGCCCGTTCCCTGAAGATTTCACCGTTCAAGAAAGAAGAGCAGGGCGGAGCGCCGAAAAAGGGTGATGACCGCCAGGGCTCTCTGCTGGAAGACATTGAAAGCCCGATTCCGCCGATTTCATTGCTGGATCCTCCCGAGGAGCACAAAGAAAGAGGCTATTCGGAAGAGTCTCTGGAGCACATGTCCCGTTTGCTCGAAGAGAAGCTCAGTGATTTCGGGGTATCGGTTGAAGTGGTCGAGGTTAATCCGGGCCCCGTGATTACCCGTTTCGAGATCAAGCCGGCGCCCGGGGTCAAGGTCAGCAAGATCTCCAACCTGGCCAAAGACCTGGCGCGATCCCTGGCCGTGCTCAGCGTGCGGGTGGTCGAGGTGATTCCGGGCAAATCCGTGGTCGGCATCGAGATTCCCAACGAGGAGCGTGAAATTGTACGCCTGAGCGAAGTGCTGGGTGCCAAAGTGTTCACCGAATCTTCCTCTCCACTGACGTTGGCTCTGGGAAATGATATTGGAGGCAACCCCATGGTTGCCAACCTGGCCAAAATGCCCCACCTGCTGGTCGCCGGCACCACCGGTTCCGGTAAGTCGGTGGGCGTGAATGCCATGCTGTTGAGTATGTTGCTGAAGGCCACACCGGACGAAGTCCGATTCATCATGGTGGACCCGAAGATGCTTGAACTGAGCATCTACGACGGCATCCCACACCTGTTGGCACCAGTGGTTACAGACATGAAAGAGGCCGCCAATGCCCTGCGTTGGTGTGTGGCCGAGATGGAGCGCCGCTACCGGCTGATGGCCAGCCTGGGGGTGCGCAATATCGCCGGCTACAACAAAAAGGTGAAAGATGCCCGGGCGGAGGGAGAGCCGCTGCTGGATCCACTCTGGAAGCCGGATGAATACCTTGCAAATGATGAGCAGGAACGCCCCGAGCTGGATACCCTGCCTTTCATTGTGGTGGTGATCGACGAATTTGCTGACATGATGATGATTGTCGGCAAGAAAGTGGAAGAGTTGATTGCCCGGATTGCCCAGAAGGCAAGGGCGGCCGGTATTCATCTGGTTCTGGCAACCCAGCGTCCGTCCGTGGATGTGATTACCGGCCTGATCAAGGCCAACATTCCCACCCGGATGTCGTTCCAGGTATCGTCCAAGATTGACTCCCGTACCGTTCTTGATCAGGGCGGGGCTGAACAGTTGCTGGGCCACGGCGACATGCTGTATTTGCCACCAGGCTCAGGTTTGCCGGTGCGGGTGCACGGTGCCTTTGTCGACGATGACGAAGTACACCGTGTGGTCAGTGCCTGGAAAGCGCGGGGCGAACCAGAGTATGTGGATGATGTACTGAATGGCGCCGAGGGCGAGCACCTTCCAGGCGTACCCACGCTTAACGAAGGCGGCGCCGGTGGTGGCGAAGAGGGTGATGCCCTGTTTGACGAAGCGGTGGCTTTTGTCACTGAAAACCGGCGAGTGTCTATTTCGTCGGTCCAGCGTAAATTCAAGATCGGCTACAACCGTGCCGCCAATCTGGTGGATGCCATGGAAGCTTCGGGGGTAGTCAGCCCGGCGGGCCACAACGGTGCCAGAGAAGTTCTTGCACCGCCGCCTCCCAGAGACTAGGAGTTATCAGATGATCAGAATGTTTTCAGGAATCCTGTTGATGCTGGCAGCAACGTGGTCTGGCCTGTCCCAGGCTGAGAGCGTACAGGCATCCCGGGGCGCGGCTGAGCAGTTGACCTCGATTCTGAAAGGTTACGAGACCTATCAGGCGGATTTTATACAGATTGTCGTCAACGAGAACGGTAATCAGGTTCAGGAAACCCGTGGATCGCTCAAAGCCAAACGGCCTGGTTTGTTTTACTGGGAGACCGGTGCACCCTTGTCCCAGTTTATTGTCAGCGATGGCGACAAAGTCGAAGTCTATGATCCGGATCTGGAGCAGGTAACCGTTCATTCCCTTGATGAGCGGGTTCAGACCACGCCGGCACTGCTGTTAAGCGGAGAAGTAGAGAACCTGGATGAGAGTTACGAAGTGAGCGTTCGGGATCTTGGCGAAAGCACCCGTGAGTTCACTCTGGTACCCCGTAGCCAGGATTCTCTGTTTACCTCTCTGCGACTGAGCTTCTATGACGGAGAGCTGCAGGAAATGCGCATGCGGGATTCATTGTCCCAGATGAGCATTCTCAGCTTCGACCATATTGAACTGAATCAGGCACTCGATTCCAGTGTCTTCCGCCTCGATTATCCGGAGGGGGTTGACGTGATTCGGGATGGTGCCTGATGCAGGACAGCCTGTTTCAGACTGAGACCGGCTTTCAGCCCCTGGCCGCTCGTATGCGGCCGACCTCTCTCGAAGGCTATGTCGGCCAGGCTCACCTGGTCGGCCCTGGAAAACCCCTGCGCCGGGCTGTGGAGCAGGGGCAGCTGCATTCCATGATTCTCTGGGGTCCGCCCGGAGTCGGAAAAACCACCTTTGCTCGCCTGCTGGCCAATGTCGGCGACCTTTCCTTCGAAACCATCTCTGCAGTCCTAAGTGGCGTTAAGGAAATTCGCGAGGTGGTGGAGCGCGCTCGCAACCGTAAACAGTCCCAGGGCAGGGATACGCTTTTGTTCGTGGATGAAGTGCATCGCTTCAACAAAAGCCAGCAGGATGCATTCCTTCCCCACATCGAAGATGGCACCTTTATTTTCGTGGGCGCAACCACCGAAAACCCATCCTTCGAACTGAACAGCGCCTTGCTGTCCCGTACCCGTGTTTATGTCCTGAAAAACCTGGAAGCGGCGGATATACGACGGCTGCTGGACAGTGCCCTTGAGAGCGAGCAGGGCTTTGCCGGCCAGTTGCGGGTAGATGAGGGGG
>CETO01006995.1_pt1 | contig 22261 bp, 14 predicted proteins | sample 531351 | NCBI WGS metagenome assembly CETO01 (sample SAMEA2622678, study PRJEB7988) | marine metagenome | isolation source: saline water (ENVO:00002010), including | reverse complement strand
TTTGCAGAGTCTCTTCATCCGCTTCGGAAATCGCTTCCAACGTGCCGAAATGGGCCGCCAGCCGCTTTGCAGTTGCCTCACCCACTTCCCGAATACCCAGCGCGTAGAGGAAACGCCAAAGCGCCGGTGCCCGGGAGCGGTCGATGGCGGCAATCAGATTAGCAGCGGATTTGTCGCCCATGCGCTCCAGGCTGGCAATCTGGAATTTCGTCAGGCGATAAAGATCCGCCACGGTGCTGACCATGCCCTCGTCTACCAATACCTCGATCAGCCGGTCCCCAAGCCCCTCAATATCCATGGCCTTCCGGGACGCATAGTGCCGGATCGCTTCTTTGCGTTGAGCCGGGCAATAGAGACCGCCGGAACACCGGGCAACAGCTTCCCCTTCAATCTGGACAATATCTGAGCCACAGACCGGGCAATGCTCTGGCATTTTAACCATCGGCGCCTTGGCTGGGCGCTTTTCCGGCACCACCTTCACCACCTGCGGGATTACATCCCCAGCCCGGCGAATGAACACCGTGTCGCCGATATGAACATCCAGGCGCCGGATCTCGTCCATGTTGTGCAGGGTCGCATTTGATACCGTGACGCCGCCGACAAACACCGGTTTCAGCCGGGCTACCGGTGTTACCGCTCCGGTTCGGCCCACCTGGAATTCCACATCTTCGATAACGGTCAACTCTTCCTGGGCCGGGAACTTATGGGCGATTGCCCATCTTGGGGCACGGGAAACAAACCCCAACTGCTGCTGGAAATCCAGGCGGTTTACCTTGAAAACAATGCCATCGATTTCGTAGGGCAGACTGTCGCGCTTGGCCATCAATTCGTTATAGGCATCCAGGCAGGCTTCCACACCTTCGGCCTTGCGCATTTCCGGATTAATCCGAAAGCCCCAGCCCCGAACAAGCTGCAAGCTGTCCCAATGGGTTTCCGGCAATACCGTTTCATCGGTCACCGCCATGCTGTAGGCGCACAGTTCCAACGGGCGATTGGCGGTTACGGTCGATTTCTTCTGGCGCAGACTTCCGGCAGCAGCGTTGCGGGGATTGACAAAGGTCTTCTCGCCCTGCTCTGCCAGCCGCTCGTTGAGTTTCTCGAAACCGGCACGGGGCATGTAAACCTCACCCCGAACTTCAACAAGATCCGGGTATCCCGAGCCGCGCAGTTTGAGGGGTACCGACGGAATCGTGCGAATATTGGCGGTGATATCCTCGCCGGTATAGCCATCGCCCCGGGTAGCGGCGCGGGTTAAGGTGCCGTTTTCGTAGTGCAGACTGACGGCGAGACCATCAAGTTTGGGCTCACAGACATACTCAATGGCGCCGTCCTCACCCAGCCGGTCACGAACCCGACGATCAAAATCCCGGAGTTCATCCTCACTGAAGGCATTATCCAGCGACAGCATCGGCAGGCGGTGCGTAACTTCTTCGAAACTGGTCTCAGCGCTGCTGCCTACCCGACGGGTGGGTGAATCCTCAGTCGCCAGTTCCGGGTGTTCAGCTTCCAGCTTCTGCAGTTCCCGAAACAACCGATCATACTCGGCATCGGGAATTCTGGGGTCGTCCAGCACGTAGTAGTAGTAATTGTGATCTTCGAGGGTAGCGCGCAGAGAATCCACGCGCTTCCGGATAGTTTCGGGAACGTTAGTCATCGGGTCTGGGGTCCGGACGGGCTATTAGGCTCGCTGGGAGCGCTGCTTGCGTTCAAACTCACGAATGCGCTGGCGACAGTGCTCAATGGTTTGCGGTGTCATCACGCTTCGACGCTCGTCTTTCAGTTCACCACCGAGGTTTCGCACCACACACTGGGCGGTTTCAAGCATAAACTCGAAGGCCTGCAAGGCATTGGTGGGCCCTGGCAGGCTCATGAAGAAACTGATACCGGGGGTGCTAAGCCCGGCCATGTCCTGAGGGCGAAACGTGCCCGGCTCCACGGCGTTGGCCACGCTGAATTGCACAGGCGTGGTGGTGTCCTCAGATTCATGGCGGTGGTAGATGTCCATATCGCCATGCTCCAGGCCGCAGGCCTCAAACAGGCTCTTGAGCTTGCTGCCCTGGAACTGCTCACCGCTGCGAGCCAATACATTGATCACCAGCACTTCCCTGGCCTCGGGGCGATTGGCTCCAGCCAGGGGCTGATTCTTGCGCGGTTTCCCAGGCGTTCGCCGGGCGGTATCTTCCTCAACTTCGGTGGTAGCCACCGGCGGCTCTTCCGCTCTGGGTTCGGCTTTGGCCTTTTCAGGCCGGGTGGGCCTGGTTTTCGGTTTATCCGCTTCTGGTTCCGGAGTGCTGGTTTCCTCGGGATCAAGGGACTCGGGTTCTTCTATTTCCGGTTTCACAACCCTCGGCGGACTCAGGATGCCGTCATCCTCATCGTCGTCCCGGGCGCTCCAGCCGGATTCCGGGGTTACATCGTCTTCTTGATCAGCACTTACGGGCGCGGACATATCGCGCTTCAGATAGCCCCGGTCTTCCAGTGTCGAACGGGAAACCGTGCGGGCGCCGCCATTGGGCAATTCCGGGTTGAAGTCATCATCCAGCGGGGAATCCTTGAGCTCGTCCGCCCCCATACCAGACGAAATGGCCATGGATTCCTTCCGGGCACGCCGCATACGACGCACACCGTCAATCACAATTCCAATAATAACCAGGGTACCTATGGCAATTAACCATTCCCTAAGTGACATAATGCTGCTGTCCTGTTTGCAGTTTGGAACGTTGCTACTCTAAGAAAAGCCCGTAATGAATACAACGCACACCGGGCCCAGATGGCGTTATTGTCATGGTTGGCGAGCATTTCGCCAACCTTTGCGTGCATCAGGCTTCCGCCAGTGCGGCGGCCTCATCCACATCCACAGACACCAGTCGCGAACAGCCTGGCTCATGCATGGTGACCCCCATCAACTGATCCGCCATCTCCATGGCGATCTTGTTATGGGTAATGTAGATGAACTGAACCTGTTTCGACATCTCCTTAACCATATTCGCGTAGCGACCCACGTTGGCGTCGTCCAGCGGCGCGTCCACTTCGTCCAGCATACAGAACGGAGCGGGATTGAGCTGGAAAATCGAGAACACAAGCGCGATGGCCGTCAACGCCTTCTCACCCCCCGACAACAGGTGGATGGTGCTGTTCTTCTTGCCCGGCGGCCTGGCCATAATGGCCACGCCGGTTTCCAGCAGGTCTTCCCCGGTTAACTCAAGATAGGCATTGCCACCACCGAATACTTTCGGGAACAGGGCCTGCAGGCCGCCATTCACCTGATCGAAAGTCTCCTTGAAGCGCTGCCGGGTTTCCCGGTCAATCTTCCGGATGGCATTGTCCAGGGTTTCCAGCGCTTCCATCAGGTCGTTGTGCTGTTCGTCCAGGTAGGTCTTGCGTTCGCTTTGTACCTGATACTCTTCAATGGCCGCGAGGTTAATTGCTCCCAGGCGCTGGATACGGTTACCGATTTTCTCCAGCTCTTCGGCCCAGACCTTTTCTTCAGCATCCTCTGGCAGCTGTTCGAGCACTTCCTGGAGCTTAACGTTGAGTTCCTTGAGCTGCTCAATATGGTTGCCGGACCGAATTTCCAGGGCCTGGGATTCCATCTTCAGTTTTTCCAGCCGAGCTCGGATTTCCTGAACCTGATGTTCGGTTCGGCTCCGCCCCTGTTCACGATCACGAACCTGGCGGTCAATTTCTTCCAGCGCATCCCGGGCGGCACTGAGCTTTTCTTCTTCGGCCAGTCTTCGCTCCAGCAACCCTTCAAGCTGCAGCTGGAGGTCCTCGATCGGCTCCTCGGCACTTTCCCGGGATTCCCGAAGAACATCCAGTCGCTCTTCCAGCCGTTCTTTCTGCATCTGCATCCGGTCGATGGTTTGCTGCAGTCCGTCGCGCTGGCTCTGGAGCGTCTGCAACTGAAGTTGCAACTGATGAGCGTGATCACGATCGTGCCGGGCTTCCTGGCGCAGACGGTCCAGGTTTTCCCGCAGAGAATCCCGTTGCTCCAGCAACTGCTCTTTCTCTTCATCACTGTCCTCGCTGGATGCGAGTGCAATGTCCCACTCTTCACGGGCTTCCTGAAGGTTGGCCTGCTGCTCTTCCAGAGCCAGGTCTACATCTGCAATATCTTCCCTGATGCGGGCCAGCCGGGCGTCAATCTGTTCTGCCCTGGCCTTCAGGCCGCTGGCACGGGATGCCAAAGCACCAAGCTCCCGTTCAATGTCACTGTGGCGTGCCTGGGCCTCGTCCCGTTCGGTTTCCGCACGTTCAGCCTTTTCTTGCAGCTGCTCGAGTTGCTCGGTTGCCTGCTCCAGCCTGGCTTCCGCTTCCGCGAGCTTTGCCTGTAATTCCGCCACTTTTTTCTGCCGCTCAATCACACCAACCTGAGCTGCATCGGAGTCTGGCATCAGTAACCAGTCCCGGGACAGCCAGACACCGTCCCGGGTGATGATGCTTTCGCCAGGCGCCAGACCAGCGCGGTTGGCCATGGCTTCGGGAAGGGTATCGGCAGCGTAAACCGAAGAAAGCAGTTGGCTGATCCCTGCGACACCGCTTACCTTGGCCGCCAGACCGTTGGTTACAGGCGCGGCTTCACCGTCACTGACCACTGCAAAACCTTTGGGTGCCGATTCCAGCGCCGTAGCCAGCTGATCAAACTCCGGCAATGTCAGTCCTTGGGTGAAGCGGCCAATGACCTGCTCTACGGCGAACTCCCAGCCGTCCTCAATCGACAATTTCGCAGCAAGTCGCGGCGCGTCGGTCAGCCCCTGATCGGCCAGCCACGATTGCAGGGCATTGTCGCCGGCACCCATTTGTTCGTCCAGAAGTGCCTGCTGGGACTCCATCGTGGCTTTGAGGCTCTGTACCGTCTGGCGATATTCAGATGAACTCTGTTCGGCTTCGCGCAAAGCCTGTCGGCTCGAATACACCTGATCCTGCAGTTGCTGAATACGCTCCGCGGTTTCTTCCCTTTTCAGTTCCAGGGTTTCCTGTTCTTCCAGAAGCTGCTCGAGCTCCGAGCGATCCAATTGTCCGTCGAGCAGCGCCTGCTCATCCCGCAATTTCTGTTGTCGGGTTTTCAGCTGTTCGATGGCGTCTTCAAGAGAGCGAATTCGGGATTGCGCCAGTTCGGCCTGCCGGCGGGCATCCGATGAACGGGTACTGAACTCATCCCAGCGATGCTGCCAGTCACTCATGGCCTCTTCTGCCTGCTGGAGCTTCTCGGCCGATTCCTCTGAACGTATCGCCAATGCCTCCTGCTCAGGCTCGATCATGTCGAGCTCTTCCCGGAGCGTGGCCAGCTTTTCTTCATCCTGTTCCAGTTCGCGGCCTAATTCGCGCTCGTTGGCCAGGGCCTGATCCAGCTCTGCGGCAGTCTGTCGGCTGCGCTCGCGCTGGTGCTCCAGACTTTGCTCAATACGGGCAATGTCGGCCCCGGCCTCATAGTACCGGGCCTGAGCCCGGTTAAAGTGCTCGGTCCGTTCGTGGTGGTCTTCCCGGAGCGATTCCAGCGAAGTTTCGAGGTTCACCCTTTCGGTCAGGAACTTCTCAAGTTCCAGCTCGGTATCGCGGATTTTTCCGCGCCAGGTCTGAAGATCGTCATCAAGGGCTTTCCAGCGCAACACCGTTAGCTCGGCTTTCTTTTCGCGCTCTTCCTGTTTGTAGGCTTTGTATTTTTCCGCGGCGGCCGCCTGACGTTCCAGGTGCTGCAGTTGACGTCCAAGCTCTTCGCGAAGGTCTGTCAGCCGCTCCAGGTTCTCCTGAGTACGGCGAATACGGTTCTCCGTTTCCCGCCTCCGTTCCTTGTACTTGGAAATGCCCGCAGCTTCCTCGATGTATACCCGCAATTCTTCGGGCTTCGCCTCAATCAGCCGGGAAATCATGCCCTGCTCGATAATGGCGTAACTGCGCGGCCCGAGACCGGTTCCAAGGAACAGATCGGTAATGTCACGACGACGGCATTTGGAGCCATTCAGGAAATACTCGGATTGCCCTTCCCGGGATACCCGGCGTTTTACCGAAATCTCGTTGAACTTCACAAACTCGCCGGGCGCCGATCCGTCACTGTTGTCAAAAACAAGTTCAATCGACGCCTGTCCCACCGGCTTGCGGGCACTGGAACCGTTGAAGATAACGTCGGTCATCGATTCGCCACGCAGGTACTTCGCGGAACTTTCACCCATTACCCAGCGAACGGCATCGATAATATTGGACTTGCCACAGCCGTTAGGGCCCACCACCGCGGTCATGTTGGAGGGGAAAGGCACCGTAGTGGGATCAACGAAGGATTTGAATCCCGCGAGCTTGATGGACTTCAGCCGCATATCAGGCGGTCTCCTCCGTGAGAATACTCAGAACCTGGTGGCGCTGATGCTCGCCAAAGTCCTGAATAACCCGTTGCAGACGCTCGGAATCGCCCTCAACGGCAGCATCGGCCAGACGACGGAAGAAGGTACCGGTTTCTGCGATCTCACTCCGGAAATGATCCAGCGCCACGTAATAGGTCCGGCTGATGGCGGGACGGAAGTTTTCGAGGGTTTCCTCAAGAAAGGGATTGTCAACCAGACGGTAGGCATACTGCATGACCCCGAACCCCGCTTCAATGACCCGCTCTGCGGCATCGGGCGCATTCGAGTTCAGGGCATCAATAACCGCCTGCATTTCATTAACCTGCCCCATCACGCCGCCGAGCTGTTCACCTGGCCAACGCTCCAGCACCTTGCGAGCCAACATGCACAGCAGATCGATGTAAATATCGTAAAGGGCATTCACCGAGTCTATCGTCAGCTCCGACACCACCGCCCCGCGCCGGGGATAGATCTCAACCAGATGACGCCGCTCCAGAATCAGCAGAGCCTCACGCACGGAGCCGCGGCTGACATTCAGATCGCCGGCGACCTTGAGCTCCTGAATTCGCTCTCCCGGCTTGAGATCGCGAACAACAATGCGCTGCCCCAGATGTTGGGCAATCTGTTCGGATAGGCTTTCCGGTGCCTGAAATCTCATAAATCGACAGCTCGCTTGGTACATTCAAGCGCAGGAGTTTATCACAGGCTTTTGGCAGCCCCACCCCTTTGTCCGACATTTCGATTGCACGTCTTCAGAACCGGCAACCCGCTGCCGGAATTTTGACAACCAGGCAAATATTATCTGCCAGTTTATGGAATCGACTTTAACAGGAGGCACTTTTCTATTGTTTTTATTGGGTTTTTATCTTATGGCATTTTTTCTGCTTGTTGGTACAGCAAATCACTTTGTCACCAGCAGAGCGTCCTACTGTGAAAAACCTGACATCGATCCGGCCAAACACTTCCCGCCCCGCGCGGCTTGCCGCTTTGAAGCAGTCGTTCCAGGACTGGAACAACACCTCCGATGTCATGGCCCGGCTGGCCAGACGCCTGAGCACCACTCTCTCCCTCGAGGCGCAATTGTCGATTCTGGCGGAGGAGATGACAGACATGGTGCCTTTCGACTCACTCAATTACAGGCACCGCATCGCCCGTCAGGACTTCGTTTTTTCCACTGGCATGGGTGGCCCCCATCGCTGCGAGTACCGTCTCTCTCTGGAAGGTCACCAGTATGGCACTCTGACGTTACACCGTCGCCAGCGATTCAGCGAAGAGGAACTGACGGGTATCGAGATGATGCTCTCCGGTGCGATCTGCCATATTCGCAATGCCTGCCAGTTCATTGCCATCGAACAGACCGCACTGACGGATTCCCTGACAGGCATTGGCAACAAACGGGCACTGGATGAGGCGCTCCAGCGCGCCAGCGCCATGGCGGACAGACACGGCGCCCCCTGGAGCCTGATCCTGTGCGATCTGGATCACTTCAAACTGATTAACGACAACCACGGCCACGTGGTTGGCGACCACATTCTCGCTCGCACCGCAGAAAAGCTTGAGCAGGCCCTGCGTAATTCCGACACGGTCTATCGCTTTGGTGGCGAGGAGTTTGCCATTCTCCTGCCTCATACCAACGAGCAGGAAGCCCGTGACGTAGCAGATCGAATTCGGGCTGCCATTGAAAGCATTCGAGTGGACGGCGGTGAAACACCTCTGACGGTTACCGCCAGTTGCGGTGTGGCGATGCACCTGACGGATGAACAGCCCGAGCAATGGCTTGCCCGGGCCGACGAAGCACTCTACCGGGCCAAGGCGGCCGGCAGAAACTGCACACGTGTATTCGCAAGTATTTCCTGAAGAGAAGCCTCAGCGAGCGGGCTTTCTGCCCTTGCCTGCAGACGGCTTCCCGCGGGAATCAGACCGTTTTTTTGGCGGCGCACCATCGGCGACTTGCCAGCTTCCACCTTTACGCGTCCGTTGCAGTGATTTACCAGGACTCTTGCGGCGCTTGCGATCATGGGCAGCCTGCTCTCCCGGAGTTTTCTGGGGTACAGCAACGCTGCCGAGCCCCACGGCACGGCTCAGCGCATCAACACCCTTCTGATCCAGCTCTTCCCAACGGCCCATGGTCAACCGGCTGGGCAGGAAGATCGGTCCATACCGTACCCGCTTGAGACGGCTCACCCGAACGCCCTGAGATTCCCAAAGGCGACGCACCTCCCGGTTGCGACCTTCCAGCAAGGTTACGTGGAACCACTGGTTCATACCTTTGCCACCCGCCGGGCTGATATCGGTAAACTTGGCCATGCCGTCTTCAAGCAGCACACCTTCCTTCAGGCGCTCAATCATGGCGTCATCCACTTCACCGAATACCCGAACCGCGTATTCCCGGTCAATCTGACTGGAGGGATGCATCAAGCGATTCGCCAACTCACCGTCGGTGGTAAACAACACCAGACCGGTAGTGTTGATATCCAGACGCCCAATGGAGATCCAGCGCTGGTCCTTGAGCCGCGGCAGGCGGTCAAACACCGTGGGCCGCCCTTCCGGGTCTTTCCGGCTGGTTACTTCGCCCTCTGGCTTGTTGTAAATCAGCACCCGACGCACAACTTCGGCAGCTGAACTCACGTCCAGCAGCTTGCCATCAAGCTCAAAACGATCAGAAGTGGAAGCCTTCTGGCCAGGCTGAACCGGAACACCATTGACCAGCAGTCGACCGGCCTCTATCCAGCCTTCCACTTCCCGCCGGGAGCCAACGCCGGCGCGAGCAAGCAGCTTCTGCACCCGCTCCGGACCTGCACTTAGAGACTGATCGCTACGGGCTGTTTTGTTTTCGGGGCCTTTTGCCGCCATAAGGGTAAATATCCTTGATATACGGGGCTGAAACCTGGGTTTCAGTGAAGTGTCTGATCCGGTTCAGGCGCCTGGGACTCCGCGTCGGAGTCCGGACTGGCACCGGAACCATCAGGAGAGTCGAATTTGATCTCTCCCTGCATGTTCTGCTCTATTTCCCGACCGATCTCCTCAAGGTCACGTACCTCAGAAAGCGGAGGCAGTTCATCCAGCCCGGTCAGGTTGAAATAATCGAGGAACTGGCGTGTGGTGGCATACATGGCAGGCCGCCCAGGGACATCCCGATGACCGACCACGCGCACCCACTCTCGCTCAAGCAGTGTTCGAATGATATTGCTGCTTACCGTAACCCCACGAATATCCTCGATCTCGCCACGGGTGATGGGTTGACGATAGGCAATCAGGGCCAGAGTTTCCAGAAGCGCCCGGGAATAACGCTGGGGCTTTTCCTCATACAGTCGACCAACCCATGGCGCAAACTCTTCCCTGACCTGCAATCGGTACCCGCTGGCAACCTTGCGAAGCTCAAAGCCGCGGCCTTCGCAGGATTGCTCCAGCATCATCAGCGCATGCTCCATCACCTGCCTGGCCGGGCGCTCATCTTCGCCAAACAGCTCGCGCAGCTGCTCCATAGACAACGGCTTGCCGGCCGCCAACAGTGCCGCCTCAGCAATAGCCTGAATACGGGCCAGATGTTCTTCGTTCATAGTGTCACTCGATCCTTCAGCTTGCCGCCCGCGCCCTGACATGGATGGGGCCGAGCACTTCCGCCTGAACGATTTCAATCAGCTGTTCTTTCACCAGTTCCAGTGTGGCAAGAAAGGTCACCACCACGCCAAGCCGGCCCTCTTCAAGGGTAAACAGGCTCTCGAATGTTACGAACCGGTCGCCCTGCAGCACAGAGAGAATGTGGGACATCCGCTCCCTTGTCGATAACCGCTCTTTCTCGACATGGTGGCTGGTAAACAGATCCGCCCTCTGCAAAACACCCTGCAACGCCAGTAACAGCTCCTTCATATCAACGTCCGGATGGGGTTGCGATGACGGAAGCTTGGGTAAAGCAGCGGAAGCCGGATAGGTATCCCGTTCCATGCGCGGGATTTCATCGATATCCTCCGCAGCCTTCTTGAAGCGTTCGTACTGCTGCAGCCGGCGAATCAGCTCTGCCCGAGGATCAATATCGTCTTCATCGTCACTCTCCTGGCGGGGTAGCAACATACGGGATTTAATCTCCGCCAGGGTCGCAGCCATCACCAGGTACTCGGCTGCCAGCTCGAACCGCATCGCTTCCACCGCACCAATGTAATCCATGTACTGGCGTGTGATTTCACTGACATCAATATCGAGGATATTCATGTTCTGGCGGCGAATGAGGTAGAGCAGCAAATCCAGCGGCCCCTCAAAGGCCTCCAGAAAAACCGCGAGGGCATCCGGTGGGATATAAAGATCCTTGGGGATATCCACCAGGGGTTTGCCGGATACGAGCGCCAGCGGCACCTGTTCCGGTGTCGTTGCCTGCGCTTCTTCCGGCTCCCTGGTGTCTTCGGTCATGCCTTTGCCAGCCTTTGACGTTATTGGCGGTCAGGAATCAGCGGTAGCTGAGCCCCATCGCTGCACGGACTTCTTCCAGGGTATCACGTGCGGCATCGCGCGCATGCTCTCGCCCTTCCTGCAGAATGGAATGCACCAGATCCGGATTGCTCTCGTATTCCCGGGCACGCTCATGCAACGGCTTCTGTTCCTCGATGATGGCATCGATCAGCGGCTTTTTGCAGTCCAGGCAGCCAATACCGGCGCTGCGGCAGCCTTCCTGTACCCACTGGCAGGTCTGCTCGTCCGAGTAGACTTTGTGCATACCCCAAACCGGGCACTTCTCCGGCTCGCCCGGGTCTGTCCGTCGCACCCGCTGCGGGTCGGTTTGCATGGTCCGGATCTTTTGCGCAACACTGTCCGGATCTTCACGCAAGCCAATGTAATTGTTGTAGGACTTGGACATCTTCTGTCCGTCCAGCCCCGGCATCTTGGATTCCGGCGTCAGCAACGGCTGCGGCTCCGGCAGTATCACCTTGCCTCCGCCTTCAATGAAACCGTATAACCGCTCGCGGTCACCCAGCGAAATGTTCTGCTGTTCTTTCAGCAGGGCCCGTGCGGTCTCAAGCGCCTCAAAATCGCCTTCTTCCTGATACCGTTTTTTCAGGTTGCGATAGAGTTTCGCGTTCTTTTTGCCCATCTTGACGATAGCGGCCTCGGCCTGCTCTTCAAAACCGGGCTCGCGACCATAGATGTGGTTAAACCGGCGGGCGATTTCACGGGTAATCTCAACGTGGGATACCTGATCAGCACCAACCGGCACCTTGCCGGCACGATACATCAGGATATCCGCAGTCTGGAGCAACGGGTAACCGAGGAAGCCGTAGGTGGCCAGATCCTTTTCCCGCAGCTTTTCCTGCTGATCCTTGTAGGTGGGAATGCGTTCCAGCCAGCCCAGGGGCGTGATCATAGACAACAACAGGTGCAGCTCGGCGTGTTCCGGAACCTGGGACTGGATAAACATGGTGGACGAGCCCGGATTAACTCCGGCCGCCAGCCAGTCGATGACCATATCCCATACGCTTTGCTCAATGCCTGAGGGATCATCGTATTGCGTGGTCAGGGCGTGCCAGTCCGCCACAAAGAAGAAGCACTCATACTCGTGCTGGAGCTTGACCCAGTTTTTCAGCACACCATGGTAGTGGCCGAGGTGCAGCTTGCCGGTCGGACGCATGCCGGACAACACTCTTTGCTGGGAATCGACAGAACTCAAAGCACGAACTCCTTCTTTCTGTTTATAGAGCGCCGGAGATCAGCGCCTAAACCGGCCGCTGAAATCAGGCTGACCGGGCATTATAGTCTTTACACTCGCCGGCGTTAAGCAATGCGGCACAAAACCGGAGCCCTATAACGCAAAACCCCCGGAATTCTCGCGAATCCGGGGGTTTTGGTGAAGCTCAGGGCTGCTTTACCAGCCAGTCACTTCCTTCAGGGCCTTGCCGATTTCGGCCAGGCTGCGCACGGTTTTAACACCGGCGTCTTCCAGGGCGGCAAACTTCTCGTCCGCCGTACCCTTACCACCAGAGATGATGGCGCCAGCATGGCCCATACGCTTGCCCGGAGGTGCAGTGACACCGGCAATGTAGGAAACCACCGGCTTGGTGACGTTCTCTTTGATGAACGCAGCCGCTTCTTCCTCAGCGGTACCACCGATCTCACCAATCATGACGATGGCTTCGGTTTCCGGATCTTCCTGCAGCAGCTTCAGAATGTCGATGAAGTTGGAGCCAGGAATCGGGTCGCCACCGATACCGATACAGGTGGACTGACCGTAGCCGAAGTCCGTGGTCTGCTTGACCGCTTCATAGGTCAGGGTGCCGGAACGGGATACGATACCAACCTTACCCTTCTTGTGGATATGGCCAGGCATGATGCCGATCTTGCACTCGTCCGGAGTGATCACGCCCGGGCAGTTCGGGCCGATCATGCGAACGCCTTTACGATCAACGTATTCTTTGGCATACAGCATGTCGATGGTCGGAATACCTTCAGTGATACAAACGATCAGCTGAATACCAGCGTCGGCCGCTTCGATGATGGCGTCTTTACAGAACGGAGCCGGAACGTAGATGACGGTCGCTTCTGCGCCGGTCTTCTCTACTGCTTCACGTACGGTGTTGAACACCGGCAGACCCAGATGCTCAGTGCCGCCCTTACCGGGGCTGACACCGCCTACCATCTTGGTGCCATAGGCAATGGCCTGCTCAGAGTGGAAGGTACCCTGTGCGCCGGTAAAGCCCTGGCAGATAACCTTGGTGTCTTTGTTGATCAGGATGCTCATTATTTACCCCCTGCGGCTTTAACGACTTGCTCTGCGGCGTCCGCCAGGCTGGTGGCGGCGATGATGTTCAGGCCACTTTCGGCGAGTACCTTGGTACCCAGCTCCGCGTTGTTGCCTTCCAGACGAACCACAACAGGTACTTTAACGCCGACTTCTTTAACCGCACCGATGATACCCTCTGCGATCATGTCGCAGCGAACGATACCACCGAAGATGTTAACCAGAACGGCCTGTACCGCGTCGTCAGACAGGATGATCTTGAACGCTTCGGATACGCGCTCTTTGGTTGCGCCGCCGCCTACGTCCAGGAAGTTGGCAGGCTGGCCACCGGACAGCTTGATGATGTCCATGGTGCCCATGGCCAGGCCAGCACCGTTAACCATGCAGCCGATGTTGCCTTCCAGCGCAACATAGTTGAGCTCCCACTTGGCCGCTTCCGCTTCCCGGGAGTCTTCCTGGGAGGGATCGTGCATCTCGTGGATTTTCTTCTGACGGTACAGTGCGTTGCCGTCTACACCTACTTTGGCGTCGAGGCAGTGCAGGTCACCAGCCGGGGTGATCACCAGCGGGTTGATCTCAACCAGAGCCAGGTCGCACTCTTCAAACAGTTTGGCCAGGCCCAGGAAAATCTTGGTGAACTGACCGATCTGCTTGCCTTCCAGGCCAAGCTTGAATGCCAGTTCACGACCCTGGTACGGCTGCGCGCCGACCAGCGGATCAATTTCGGCTTTCAGGATCTTTTCCGGAGTTTCTTCGGCAACCTTCTCGATTTCCACGCCACCTTCAGTGGAGGCCATGAAAACGATACGACGGGAACCACGGTCTACCACAGCGCCCAGGTAAAGTTCCTGATCGATGTCGGTGAGGGATTCAACCAGAATCTTGCTGACTGGCTGGCCGTTTTCGTCGGTCTGGTAGGTAACCAGGTTCTTACCCAGCCACTTTTCGGCGAATTCACGGATCTCTTCTTTGCTCTTGACCAGCTTTACACCGCCGGCCTTGCCGCGACCACCGGCGTGAACCTGGGCTTTCACTACCCAGCCGTCACCGCCGATTTCGTCTGCCGCTGCTACGGCTTCCTTGGGAGTATCGCAGGCAATGCCTTTGGATACGGGCAGGCCGTACTCAGCGAACAGCTGCTTGCCCTGATATTCGTGCAAATTCATAGTTAATGTCCCGTCTATTGATGGAGGATAACCACGTACGGAAATGAACCCGTCAGTGCACCGCCATTGGTGCAGCTGGAACGAATTCGTTCTGGCAGGCCAGGGATCGCCTCGGCCTGCCGGTCACGCATGCGAAAAGCCGCCGTTATGATGGCAGCGGGGCGCCCCAGTTGGCGCCCCGTATTCCGACAATGCGTTACTTCTTCTTGCGACGGTTGGCGACGTGAATCGCACCGCCAGCAACGGCCAGGGCCGCTTCGTGCACAGACTCGGACAGAGTCGGGTGCGCGAAACAGGTCAGAGCCAGATCTTCTGCACTGGAACCGAATTCCATGGCGATCACGCCCTGGGCAACGATTTCAGACGCCTGCGGACCCACCACGTGGAAGCCAAGAATACGGTCGGTCTTCGCATCTGCGATGATCTTGACCATACCGGAAGCCGCATTGGCTGCCATGGCACGACCATTCGCCGCAAACGGGAAGGTTCCGACGTTGTATTCTTCGCCTTCAGCTTTCAGCTGCTCTTCGGTCTTGCCGACCCAGGCAACCTCAGGGAAGGTATAGATGACATTCGGTATGCAGTCGTAATTGACCTGAGGCTTATGCCCGGCAATACGCTCAGCAACCATCACGCCCTCTTCAGACGCTTTGTGGGCCAGCATTGGACCACGAACCACATCACCGATGGCCCAGACACCCGGTGCTTCGGTCTTGCAGTTGTCGTCTACGAAAATAAAGCCCCGCTCATCCATGGTCACGCCGGAGTCTTCAGCCAGTGCACCATCGGTGTACGGACGACGGCCAACAGCCACGATCAGCTTGTCAAACTTGGCGTCTTGCTTGCCCTTGGAGTCTTCGTAGCTGACGTTAACCAGCTTGCGTTTGACCTCCGCGCCAGTCATGCGGGCGCCCATCACGATGTTCAGGCCCTGCTTCTGGAACTGCTTCAAAGCATCCTTGGCACACTGCTGGTCAACCGCCGGCAGGAAGCTGTCCTGCGCTTCGATCACGGTTACTTCTGAACCCAGGCGGGCCCAGACGCTACCCAGCTCAAGGCCAATAACACCGGCACCGATCACACCAAGGCGCTTGGGCACTTCGGTAAACTCCAACGCACCTTCGGAATCGACGATGTACTCACCGTCGAACGGCGCCGGCGGAATCTCGATCGGCCGGGAACCGGTGGCGATGATCACGTTGTCGGCTTCGTAGGTCTTGGTTTTGCCATCCTTGTCGGTGACTTCCACCTTACGACCGGCCAACAGCTTGCCGTGGCCGTGGATCGAGGTGACGCCATTGGCCTTGAACAGGCCAGCAATGCCACCGGTCAGCTGCTTAACGATACCAGCCTTGCGCTCCATCATCTTGGCAACGTCGATTTTCACGTCCTTGGCCAGGATGCCCATGGAATCGTAATCGTGGCTGGCTTCCTCAAACTTGTGAGTCACTTCCAGCAGGGCCTTGGACGGGATACAGCCTACGTTCAGACAGGTGCCACCGAGCACCTGGCTCTTACCGTCTTTACCAGTCCAGGACTCTACACAGGCGGTCTTGAGACCCAGCTGAGCGGCTTTAATGGCAGCAACGTAACCACCTGGGCCTGCACCAATGACAATAACGTCGAACTTATCGGACATAATCTTTCCTGTTATCGAATTCGTTGAGTGTCAGATTACACATCCAGCAGGATACGTGCCGGGTCTTCCAGCATTTCCTTGATGGCCACCAGGAACTGCACCGCTTCCTTGCCATCGATCATACGGTGATCGTATGACAGCGCCAGGTACATCATTGGCAGAATCTCAACCTTGCCATTTACCGCCATGGGGCGCTCCTGGATCTTGTGCATACCCAGAATGGCAGTCTGGGGCGGATTCAGGATCGGCGTGGAAATCAGAGACCCGAAAATACCACCGTTGGTGATGGTGAAGGTGCCACCGGTCATATCTTCAATGGCCAGTTTGCCTTCCTTCGCCTTGGTACCGTACTCGACGATCTTCTTCTCGATGTCGGCCAGACCCATAGCGTCGGTGTCACGCAGAACCGGTACCACCAGGCCACGGTCGGTGGATACCGCCACACCTACGTCCTGGTAACCGTGGTACACCATGTCGTTGCCATCAATGGAGGCGTTTACTGCCGGGAAGCGCTTCAAAGCTTCGGTAGCCGCTTTGGTGAAAAACGACATGAAGCCCAGCTTGATGCCGTGGCGCTTCACGAAGCTGTCCTGGTACTGCTTGCGCAGTTCCATGATCGGCGCCATGTTCACCTCGTTAAAGGTGGTCAGCATGGCTGCTGTCTGCTGGGCATCAACCAGACGCTTGGCGATGCTGGCACGCAGGCGGGTCATCGGAACCCGCTTCTCGGCGCGCTCGCCCTGGGCAACGTTCACCTCAGGCATCGCTGCCGGCTTGGAGGCAGCCGCTCCACCGGAAGATTTGTTGCTGTCCACGTAGTTCTGAACGTCTTCCTTGGTAACACGGCCGTCTTTACCGGTGCCCTTTACCGCGCTCGGGTCAACGTTGTTTTCTTCGGCCAGCTTGCGGGCAGCCGGGCTCAGAATGGCATCACCGGAAGCAGCTTCGGATTTCTCCTCGGCTTTCGGTGCTTCGGCTTTCGCTTCAGACTTGCTCTCGGCCGGCTTGGATTCACCTGCTGCGCCTTCCTTGAACTTGCCGATGACCTCACCGCTTTCCACGGTGTCGCCTTCGTTCTTGAGAACTTCTTCGATCACACCATCCGCCGGCGCAACCACTTCGAGCACAACCTTGTCGGTTTCGATATCGACAATCAGCTCGTCACGGGAACAGGCCTCACCCGGCTGCTTGTGCCAGGTCGCGACGGTGCCTTCGGCAACCGACTCAGGGAAAACGGGGGCTTTAATCTCTGTTGACATTACGGATCCTTAGTTCGGTAGCTCGTCAGATTTCAAACGCGTCGTTAACCAGTTTCTTCTGCTCTTCAATGTGAACAGACATGTGTCCACAGGCAGGAGCAGCAGAAGCCTCACGACCGGCATACTGGAGATATAGCTTGGGATTCAGGCGCTGCAGTGCGTTCCGCATGTGATGCTGACTGCAATACCAGGCTCCCTGGTTCATCGGCTCTTCCTGACACCAGACCACATGCTTGAGCTTGCTGTACTGGCTCAGCAGTTCGTCCAGGTCATCGCTCGGGAACGGGTACAATTGTTCGATACGAACAATCGCGACATCGTCCCGCTCATCCGCCTTCTTCTTCTCCAGAAGATCATAGTAGACCTTGCCACTGCAGAGGATCAGGCGAGTCACTTTTTTCGGATCGGACGGCTCTTTCTCCGGCAGAATTGTCTGGAATGTGCCGGATGTCAGGTCGTCCAGACCCGAAATGGCTTCCTTATGGCGCAGCAGGCTCTTGGGCGTAATGGCAACCAACGGCTTGCGCAACGGACGCTTCACCTGCCGACGCAACATGTGGAATACCTGAGACGGTGTAGTCGGCACACAGACCTGAATATTGTGTTCGGCACACAGCTGCAGGAAACGCTCCAGACGGGCGGAACTGTGTTCCGGCCCCTGCCCTTCATAACCGTGTGGCAGCAGCAGTGTCAGGCCACACAGTCGACCCCACTTATGCTCACCACTGGTCAGGAACTGATCAATCACCACCTGGGCACCGTTGGCGAAGTCACCAAACTGGGCTTCCCAGACAATCAGCGCGTTCGGCGTCGTGGTGGAATAACCGTATTCGAACGCCATCACCGCTTCTTCAGACAGCAGTGAGTCATAGATGTCGAACTTCGGCTGATCGTCTTTCAGATTCTGCAGGGAAATATGAGTAGACCCATCTTTCTGGTTATGCAGAACAGCATGACGGTGCGAGAAGGTGCCCCGGCCCACGTCCTGACCAGTCAGGCGGATCGGGTGGCCTTCGTTCAGCAAAGTGGCATAGGCCATCATTTCGCCGTAGCCCCAGTTCAGGGACAGCGCGCCAGCCGTCATCTTCTCGCGATCATTAACAATCTTGGAAACCTGGCGCTGTATGCTGAACCCTTCCGGCACTTCAGTCAGCTTCTTGCCCAGTTTCTGGACGGTTTTCAGCGCAACGCTGGTCTTGCACTTCGCTGTCCACTCATGGCCCAGATACGGAGCCCAGTCCACGTAAAGCTCTTTGTTAGGCTCTTTAACCAGGGACTTGACCACGTGATCACCCTTGTCCAGGGCGTCCCGGTAATCAGTCTCCATCTGCTTGGCTTCATCTTCGGTGATCACACCGGCTTCAACCAGCTGATCCGCGTAGATCGCACGAGTGGTCTTCAGCTTGCGGATCTTGTCGTACATCAGCGGCTGGGTCGCTGCCGGCTCATCCGCCTCGTTGTGGCCACGACGACGGTAGCAAACCAGATCAATCACTACATCGCGCTTGAATTCGTTGCGGTAGTCCATCGCCATCTGGGTGGCAAACATCACCGCTTCAGGATCGTCGGCGTTCACATGCAGAATCGGCGCCTGAACCATCTTGGCAACGTCGGTGCAATACTCGGTGGAACGAGCATCTTCCTGTTTGCTGGTGGTGAAGCCAACCTGGTTGTTGATCACGATGTGGATGGTACCGCCAACACCAAAGCCCCGGGTCTGGGACATCTGGAAGGTTTCCATCACTACGCCCTGCCCGGCAAACGCAGCGTCGCCGTGCATCACAATGGGTACCACGGTACTGCCATCGGTATCGCCACGACGGTCCTGACGGGCGCGGACCGAGCCTTCCACTACCGGGGATACGATTTCCAGGTGAGACGGGTTGAAGGCCATGGCCAGGTGAACCTCGCCACCTGGCGTCATCACGTTTGAGGAGAAGCCCTGGTGGTATTTCACGTCGCCGGAGCCGGAATCCGCGAGCTTCTTGCCCTCGAATTCATCAAACAGTTCTTTCGGATTTTTGCCCAGGGTGTTGACCAGCACGTTCAGTCGACCGCGGTGGGCCATGCCCAGCACGATCTCTTTGGCACCATAGGAGCCCGCACGCTGAATCAGCTCGTCCAGGCAGGGGATCAGACTTTCACCGCCCTCGAGACCAAAACGCTTGACGCCCGGATAACGGGAACCCAGGTATTTTTCCAGCCCTTCAGCAGCCGTCAGGCGCTCAAGGATATGCTTGCGGGTTTCGGTCTCGTATTCCGGACGGGAACGAACAGGCTCCATACGTTGCTGGAACCAACGCTTGATGCGCGTGTCTACCACATGCATGTATTCAGCGCCGATGCTCTCGCAGTAAGTCTGGCGCAGGCCCTGAACAATATCGCCGAGTTTCATGCTCTCGGAACCAAAGTTCAGAGAGCCGGTCTGGAACTCCAGATCAAGATCGGATTCGCCCAATTCGTGGAATCGCGGGTCCAGATCTTCTACCTGAGGACGTTGCCAGACACCCAGAGGATCAAGCTTTGCTTCCTGGTGACCGCGGAAACGAAAAGCGTTGATCAGCTGCAGAACACGGATCTGCTTTTTATCAGCGTCGGACGTAGCACTGGCAGGCACGCCATTGGTCGCCAGAAAACGCTGATTGCGGGAGATGTGCTCAAACTGCTCGCGGATGGTGGAGTGAACGATGTCGCGGCCCTGATAGCCATCGACGCTCGGGAGTTTGTCGAAGTAACTCCGCCACTCTTCTGGAACTGCGTTGGGGTCTGTCAGGTAGGTTTCAAAAAGCTGTTCAACATAGGCAAGATTGCCACCCTGCAGGTGGGAAGTCTGCCATAACTGCTCCATGATGCTTTCGTGCATTTTGAATAGCTCACCTTGGGCTGGTGCGGGGGAGCCAGTATGGTCGGCCAGGGGTAATTCTCAGTCAATACGGGTTATTACGGCATGACTTTGGCCACCACACCCGGCAAGGATGTTTTCCGTCCCCAGTGATTTTTATACTCAGCAATACTGTCCGGTGACTGGATAAGCGCACCGAAACAGCGTGCATAAGTTTGCACCCCGGTAAGACTTTTGACTATAAGCCTTTGGTTGAAGGCCCCGCATATAGCGAGGCCTTCAGGGGTACTAACTGGTGTCAGAATACCAGTATAGCTGGTGCTGCGAATTTTGCCGGTCAGGTGGCTCTTTGCAGCAACAGGTTCCGGATATGGCCAATTGCCTTTGTGGGGTTCAGGCCCTTCGGACACACACTGACACAGTTCATGATGCCACGGCAGCGGAACACGCTGAACGGATCGTCCAGGTTCGCCAAACGCTCTGCCTGGGCGGTATCACGGCTGTCGGCCAGGAAGCGATAAGCTTGCAACAGACCAGACGGACCGATGAACTTGTCCGGATTCCACCAGAAAGACGGGCAAGCGGTAGAGCAGCAGGCACAGAGAATACACTCGTACAGGCCGTCCAGCTTCTCACGATCTTCCGGAGACTGCAGACGCTCGATGGCTGGCGCAGGGTTGTCATTCACAAGGTACGGCATCACTTTTTCGTACTGCTTGTAGAACAGACCCATATCAACCACCAGATCACGAATGACCGGAAGACCAGGCAGCGGGCGCAAAACCAGCTTGTTGTTCTTGACCACATCGGAAACCGGTGTGATGCAAGCCAGGCCGTTCTTGCCATTCATGTTCATACCATCTGAGCCGCAAACGCCCTCACGACAGGAACGGCGAAATGCGACAGTCGGGTCCTTTTCCTTGGCCAGCGCCAAAACATCCAGAACCATCAGATCTTTGCCTTCCGGCAACTCAATCTCAACGTCCTGCATGTAAGGGGCGTTGTCAGTTTCCGGGTTATAACGGTACAGACTTACCAACATTTTCAGGATACCCCCTTAGTAGGTCCGGATCTTCGGCTCGAAGGTCGGAACCGTTTTCGGTGCAAAGTTCACGTCACGCTTGCCAACGCGCTTGTCCAGCGGGAAGTACATGGAGTGCTTCAGCCAGTTCTCGTCGTCACGCTCGGTGAAATCGTTACGGGCATGGGCACCGCGACTTTCTTTACGCTCAATCGCAGACTTGGCGGTCGCATAGGCAACTTCGTACAGGTTGTCCAGTTCCAGCGCTTCGATACGGGCGGTGTTGAATGCCTTGCTGGTATCAGTCAGCTTGGTCTTGCGAACCCGCTCACCGATTTCTTCCAGCAGCTTCAGCCCCTTCTCCATGCTTTCGCCGTCACGGAACACGCCGAAGTAGAGCTGCATGCAGTTCTGCAGGTCTTTACGAACCTGAGCCACATCCTCACCCTCACTTGCACTGTCCAGACGCTCCAGACGAGCCATGGCACGCTTGATGTCTTCGTCGCTTGCGCCGTCGACCTCGAAACCACCACGCAGCTGCTCCTCAATGTGCAGACCAGCCGCACGACCAAATACCACCAGATCCAGCAGAGAGTTGCCACCCAGACGGTTGGCACCGTGTACAGACACACAAGCGGCTTCACCGCAGGCAAACAGGCCCGGAATCGGCTTGTCATTGCCGTTTTCATCCTGAGTCAACGCCTGACCACCAACGTTGGTCGGAATGCCGCCCATCATGTAGTGACAGGTCGGAACCACAGGCACGGGCTCTTTGACCGGATCAACGTGAGCAAAGGTACGGGACAGCTCACAGATACCCGGCAGACGCAGGTTCAGGGTTTCTTCGCCCAGGTGATCCAGCTTCAGCAGTACGTGATCCTTGTCGGGACCACAGCCGCGGCCTTCCAGAATTTCCAGAACCATGGAGCGGGCAACAACGTCACGACCAGCAAGGTCTTTGGCGTTCGGAGCATAACGCTCCATGAAACGCTCACCTTCGGAGTTGATCAGGTAACCACCCTCACCCCGGCAACCCTCAGTTACCAGCACACCGGCACCGTGGATACCGGTCGGGTGGAACTGCCACATTTCCATGTCCTGAACCGGGAAGCCGGCACGCAGGGCCATACCGATACCGTCACCGGTGTTGATCAGGGCATTGGTGGTTGACGCATAGATACGACCGGCGCCACCGGTTGCCAGAACGGTCGCCTTGGCCTTGATGTAGCAGACTTCACCGGTCTCAATTTCGATACCGACAACACCGACCACTTC
>CETO01088738.1_pt1 | contig 22499 bp, 17 predicted proteins | sample 531351 | NCBI WGS metagenome assembly CETO01 (sample SAMEA2622678, study PRJEB7988) | marine metagenome | isolation source: saline water (ENVO:00002010), including | reverse complement strand
GGTTGCAGTGTACCCCGCTCACCTATAGCAAAACGAGAATAAGGTAAATACGTGGCCGCCTTTAAGGCGTCGGTGGGCGACAACCCGCTGTCGACCAATAGCGCCAGTTCATCGTGCAGGCTGATTCCATGCGCGGTTCCCTGATTCGGCGCATCCGTGCCAGCCATAATCTGAATACCGGCTTCATGCATGCGGCGCGTATTGTCCAGCGCAATAGCGAAGTAGTCATCTGATATCCGGCTCGACGCAATGTCATGCACAATGGCATATTCAACGTCGGCGCTGATGTTTCCGCTGAATGCAGAATCACTCACCAATGCGCGTCCCCGCCCCTCGCCAGCAATAGAGGCCAGTATCGATAAGGTCGGTATCACGAACATGTTTTGCGAGGTCATTTGTGAAATGAGTTCGTCGCTGGCGCGCGTACCGCCAAAGGTATGCACCAGTCCGTCGGCGCCAGCTTTAGCGGCATGCTCAGCCGATACCAGATCCATAACGTGCACGACAGCCAGTACATTATTGGCGTGTGCCGCTTTGACTACCGCACTTAACGTAGCGTAATCAATGGACGTAAAACGCCCTTTGTGATCAGCATCACTGGCTGACGCGTCATACACAATTTTGATATAGTCGCTGCCCTCTGCCAGTCTGGCTGCAACGAAGGCATCTGCATCGTCAGCAGACGCAATAGTCGGGATCTCTATGCCATATTCTGTGCCGTGGCCGCCCGCACTGGTTACCAGCACACCCGATGAAAACAAATCCGCTTCCTGGCGGAGCGACAGCGCATTGCGCTCAGCGCTTTTAGGCGTAAAAAAACGCAGATCAGTAAACATGTCCAGTGTGGTGGTAACACCGTACTCAAGGGATTGTTTCAGTGCATTGCCCCAACTATGAGTATGCGCGTCGATTAATCCCGGAATGATATAAGCCCCTTGTCCGTCAATTTGTTCGATATCAGACGTATTAGTTGTATCGAATGACTCTGCAATACGACCATCCTCAATGCTCAGACTGGTATTTTCATGCCACTGCTGACCATCAAACACAGTGACGTTGACGATTTGGTAGCGCCCCGACTCTGGCCAGCTCGCTGGCCGGGCATCGTTTTCCGTTGGTACCGGTTGCACTTCTGGGGTTGGTAAAACGCTCAGAATAATCCCTACCAGCGCGATACCTGCTATGACAATAAATGAAAATCGCATGTTGCTCTCCTTACTTAACCACGATTATCGACACGTTTGAACTGCCTTGCCGACAGTACCAAAAACACCAGGGTAAATGCCAACAACGCGCCGGCATGCAGATACCATGGTGAACCTGCATGATTACCCTGAACTAACAACGCCAGTTGTGCAAGGTGGTAGGCAGGAAACGCATTTGCCAGCATTTCCATGGAATCAGGAAACAAGTGAATGGGAACCCACAACCCCGATAAAAAGGCCATTGGCAAATAGATAACATTCACCACAGCAGGCGCTGCTTTCGCCGATACTGACAACCCGATGAACAAGCCAATTGCACAAAAAGGTAGTGTACCAGCAAGCACCACAACCAGTGTAAGTACCCACTGACCTCGTGTCATCACCACATCACCAAACACAGCGCCCAATGCAAACAAACTCAGAATAATCAGTAAAGCGAACAACATGGCAGTAGCAATCCGGGCAGCGAAATAGCTGCTGACGGGCATCGGGCTGACTAGTTTTAAACTTAGGATCCCTTTGTCTTTGTCGGTCGCCACATCAGCGCCAAAGGAAAACAATGCCGGTCCTATTGCACCGAATACGGCATAGGTCGCCATCATGTATTTGGCAGCATTGCCTGGGTTTCCGCCTATGGCATTAAACAACAGGCCGAAGAACACGTAAAACATCACCGGGAACGCCAGACTCGGGATCACAAAAGCGGGACTGCGAAAGGTCTTCAGCAGCTCGGTTTTGGTCTCCAGCATCAGGATCTGCCAACGCTTAGACAACGATAAGGGAATAGGTTGAAATTGACTCATGCTGACATCTCCTTTGCAAATACTGCGTGTTCCTGGGTTGATTGGGTAAGGTGTAAAAAGGCATCTTCCAGCGAAATGCCGACTACGGTAAGGTCTTGCAACACAATGCCGGCGTCGAATAACGTCTTCAGGTGTGCTTCGGGGGTTTGCGAATGCAGCTCGATATAGTCACCACGGCACTGAGCTGCGCATCCGGGAATCGCTTGCTCAATGGCTTCAACGCTGCCGTTACTGCGAAAACGAATTCGCTTACCGCCCAACTTCGCTTTAATCGCTTCCGGCACGCCTTCGGCTACTACTCGCCCCTTTGCCAATACAACAATGCGATCAGACAACGCATCGGCCTCTTCGAGATAATGAGTAGTCAGCAGCACCGACGTGCCATTGGCAGCCAGCGCGCGTATGCAGGACCAAAACTCGCGGCGAGCCGTCGCATCAAGCCCCACCGTGGGTTCGTCCAGAATAACCAGTCGCGGGTTGCCAATAATCGCCATTGCGAACAACAAGCGTTGTTTTTGCCCACCCGATAAGGTTTGCACTTTGCGTTTTACCAAGTCGGTGAGCAGCGCCGTTTTCAGCACATACTCCAAAGGCTGGCTGTGCGGATAATAACTGGCAAATAACCGCAGCTGTTCAATAACGGTAGCGTTGTCCGGCAAGGCGGCGCTTTGCAGCATCACGCCCATTTGCTGTTTGGCAGCCCAATGTCCGGCCGGGTAACCAAGCACCGTAACTTCACCTTTATCGGGCGTTAGCTGACCGAGCAGCGTGCTTATGGTGGTTGTTTTACCCGCGCCGTTTTCGCCTAATAGCGCAACGACTTCGTTCGGCTGTATATACAGATCGATGGCGTCTAATGCCGTTTCTTTACCAAACTGTTTAGACAGCTGGCGAAGACTAACCAGTGCATGTTGATGTGTGTGCATATTGATTCTCCCTACTATGAGAATCAGTATGCCGGGAGCGGCTTGTGAGGATAACTAGCAAGTGTCACTACTTTGATATGACATTTGTCATGATATCGACGTAGTCATTAATCCTGATGGCGCATGGCTTCGACAAATAACGAAAAAGCCGGTGAATACTGGCTGCGATTCGGATAATACAAATAGTATCCCGGAAATTCATCACACCAGGGTTCCAGTACGCGGACTAACCGGCCATCGGCAACAGCGTCTTTCACCATATCCTGAGGTAAATAAGCCAGCCCTACGCCTTTCAATGCGGCGTCCCGAATGAAGAATGACTTGTTGACGGTAAGCTGTCCCTCAACGCGCACGTTCACTTCGCGCCCGTCTTTTTCAAAGTCCCATACCAGTAATCGCCCATAGGTGGGTAACCGCAAATTAATGCAGCGGTGCTCCGACAGATCACGTGGACTTTCCGGGATCCCATATTTTTCAAAATACGCAGGGGAGCCAACCACAGCCATTCGCAGCGGCGGGGATATACTCACGGCAATCATGTCTTTTTCAAGGCTCTCACCGAGCCTGACACCGGCATCAAATTTGTCGGCTACGATATCCGTGAGAGCATAGTCCACCGACATTTCGATGTGAATGTCCGGGTAATCCTGCATGAACGTCAGTATTTTTGGCCACAACACATTGCGGGCAGCATGCTCTGCGGTAGAAATGCGGATAGTGCCAGACGGACTGTCCTTTAACGCGTTCAACGAATCGAGCTCGTTTTCAATATCCTGTAGCCGGGGCGCAACCGAACTGTAGAGCTTACGGCCGACTTCGGTTAACGACACACTGCGCGTAGTACGGGTTAACAAGCGCAAACCGAGGCGAGATTCCATGCCCTTAATAGTATGACTCAGTGCCGACTGGGATACCGACAATCGGGCGGCCGCCCGGGTAAAGCTTTCTTCTTCTGCAACAGCGATAAAGGCAATTAAATCGTTTAAACGGGTTTTCATGGGTCATGATCTTATTGTTTGACGACTACCTTATCAGAAACACCCCATACATGCTGCTATTCACGTAGAGGAAGAGAGACAGCGAGACGATGCGTTGGGTGCATTGAACAAGCTGCCTCTGGGCACAAACTTTCTTTACGCTAGCCTTTTGCGATTTGCGGGGCAAATGGCTGCTCATACAATCTCTTACCCCTCCCCTTATAAAGCGCGTTAGCCAGCGCAGGAAAAATAGGCGGGAATGGCGGCTCGCCGAGGCCGGTTGGATCGGTATCACTTTGAACAAAACTCACGCTGATGTTTTTGGGGATCTCGTTCATGCGAATCATGCGGTACCTGTCGAAGTTCTGTTTGTCGGGTTTGCCATCGGTAAAGGTCATCTCGCCATACATGGCATTGCCAATACCATCAATGACAGCCCCTTCCACCATATTGACCGCCCCTTCGGTGTTCACAACAATGCCGCAATCAAGCACACTAAACACATTATCAATTTTCGGATTGCGTTGATCCTCGGCGTCCAGTGTGACTACATGCGCAGCATAGGAGTTATGACAATAATAAACCGCCACACCTTTGGGCGAAGTGGCTGGTATGCTGTCCCAACCGGATGTTTCCCGCAATTGATGTAGCACACCAGCATAACGTGCCGCGTCGTAATCGTTATTGCTACCCACCGGGTTTTGTTGCGCCCGCTTCAACAACGATAAGCGTAAATCTATCGGGTCCTGACCCATTGCTTCTGCCACTTCGTCTAAAAACGCCTGTTCGGCCATCGCCATAAAATTGGAGCGCGGTGCCCGGAAAGCCCCGACCGTAATGTTGGAGTCGATCTCGGCACCCTCTGCAAGGTAATTGTCTATTGCGCCAGCCGGAAAACGATGCTCATGTACACAGTGCTCAGGCACACCCACCCCGCTAACCTGATAAGCAGTGAGTTCGTTTTGCTCATTCAACGCCGCTCGCAATTTTACCGAGTAGGTCGGCCGGTATATACCCATGGTCATGTCGTCTTCGCGGGTGTAAATAAGCTTTACCGGTTTGTTGACTTTTTTAGAAATTACCGCGGCTTCAACCAGATAATGAGAATACGCCCGGCGACCAAACCCACCGCCCATTCGCTTCATGTCTATATTAATGTTGTCCGGTGAAATGTTTAAACGCTCTGCCAGTGTCTGGCGGATAAAAATCGGCCCTTGCAACGGCCCGGAGACATTAACGACCTCACCGGTTGCATCGGCAAAAAAGTTCATCGGCTCCATGGTGTTATGCGCAAGATAAGGCGCGTAGTAAGTACTTTCGACAACGCGTGCTGCGTTAGCGAATGCGGCTTCCGGATCGCCATCGCGGCGCAATTCACGCAGTCCTTCACGTTTACCGCTTAACACATCGGCCATGGCTTGCTTGTGGTCTGAGGTATTTTCCAGTACGCCTGGTACTTTTATCACTGTTGGCGAACCAAATCGGTCAATGGTTTCTTCATAGCCATCAAACGTTTTCCATTTTGCATTGAGGGCTTTTTTGGCCTTCATCACCTGCCATGTGGAGTCGCCCACAATGGCCACCATGGTGGGAAACGCGGTCACATCAAAGTAATTCTTCGTGTAATCGGGCTCGAGCGCATCAAAGACAAACGCATCGCGGATCCCCGGCATGGTTTTGACCGCATCTGTATCAGCACTGACCAGGGTTTGCCCGAAAGCTGGAGCATGTACGATCATGGCAATCAACATGCCATCCACTTGCGTATCCATACCAAACAAAGGTTTGCCGGTTACGATCTCCCGCCCTACCAGATTCTTTTTAGCAGACCCAATCAGACTAAAATCATCGACCGCTTTTACCGCAACATTTTCAGGTACCGGCAAGGTAGCCGCCAATGATGCCAATTCTCCGTACTTCGCCTGTTTGCCCGATGCCGCATGCTTTACTATTCCCTGATGCGTCGTTAGCGATGCCATTGGCACATTCCAACTGCCTCCTGCAGCTTGCATTAACATATGCCGCGCTGCTGCGCCTGCCATACGCAACCCGCTCCATGCGCGCCGAATTGACTGGCTGCCACCCGAGAATTGTCGTTCATATAACGCTGGGTCATAGGGTGCCTGCTCCGCAACGACAGATTGCCAGTCCGCATCGAGTTCTTCTGCGAGGATCATTGGCATTGAGGTCATCAGATTTTGGCCAAACTCCGGATTTGGCACCATTGCGGTAATGGTGCCGCTGCTGGCAATGTGAATGTATGCATTCAGGCTAAACAGTTTGTCTGGGAGAGAATCTGCGTCACTGCGTGCGGCCAGCGCTGCGCCAAGCCAGGAAAAATTGATCATCAAGCCGCCACCGGTTGCGGCAGTCGCTTGCAAGAAGCGTCGGCGCCCCAAAGAAGTCGGCAACGTTTGCGTCGAATGTGGTGTTTTCATGATGTAGCTCCCTATACGTTTACTACGTCAATCGACGCAGACTTGATGGCAGCTTTAATTCGATAGTAGGTCGCGCAGCGGCAGATATTCCCGCTCATACTGGCCTCGATAGCCTTATCATCAGGGTTAGGATTTTGTGCAAGTAAGGCCGCAGCCGACATGATCTGACCTGACTGACAGTAACCGCATTGTGCAACGTCGTGCTCCAACCAGGCTTTTTGCACCGGGTGTTCACCGTTTTCCGATAATCCCTCAATGGTCGTAATTGCATTCTCTCCTACTGCCGAGACAGGCAGTTGACAGGATCGCATTGCACTGCCATTCACATGCACAGTACAAGCACCGCACATGGCTACGCCGCAACCGAACTTGGTGCCGACCAGTCCCAATTCATCGCGCAACACCCACAATAACGGGGTGTCAGCATCGACATCCACCTGATGGGAAATTTGATTCACAGATAACGTATATCGTGGCATGTGTGCACTCCTGGCAGCTTCAATAAAAATGGCTAACTACCACTATAGCAACCCCTTGAATAAGCACTATTGAATTATTCCGCAAAGAATCATGAGAAATATTCATTAATACTAAGCAGTGTTGATCTTGCCGTGTCATTGTTATCCTAATTGGAAGCGTTATCGCCCACTTATATAGAGCAACTGCACTACGTGGACTTTGCTTTGCCTGAATGACGCACAAGTTGCCGTAAAAACATACTGCACTGGTCAACAGCCTCTAAAAACTGATTACAGTGGGTAGATAAATGACACGTTAATAAAATCCAGCCCCGGATTAGACTCCGTAATGCCGCCGTTGGAATAATGCATATAGCGCAGCGACACTGCCAGTCCTTCAGTTAACTGCATACGTAACCCCAGACGATCTTCAAACTGAAACTTAGAGCCCATGTCTTTTTGGCCAAAATGGCGGTTTTCCAATAGTCCCACGCCAATGCCAAATTCGATTTCAGTGGGTATCGAAAACAGCCTTCCCAAGGGCTTTCTTAGCACTGGTGTAATAGCAAATACCGCATTACTATTGAGATCCGGCGCTGCACCTGACGCTTCCAGTTGAGTCAGGCTAAACTCCGTTGTTACCACAACTTTACCAAGCAGCGGTAGGTGGTAATCCCCGGGAGACCAGGGCGCAACGCCTATTCTTGCGCCGGCTATCTCGCCCTCGCCTTTCAGCACATCTACCGACATTTGGTTAAAGGCATTCACCGGTGTATGGTAAAGCGCTATCAATAAACTTAACGTGACCAACAAAAACTTGTGTCGTGTTAACCACACGTTCGACTTACCTCTCTTTTCTTCGTGATTAATAAAAGTGTGGCCTCAGGCACCGCGACCCGAAGCCATGGTCTGTGAGAAACTAACCAGGCTGTTGCCATTGCAACGCGCCGCTAAAGCTGCGGTACACCTCAACCAGGCGAAGGAAGTGTGCCTGTTCGATTTGTGCCAGTTGATCGCGGCTGGCGATAAGCTCGCGTTCGGTGTCTAGCAATTGCAGAAACTCCAGACTTCCCTCTTCGTAGCGGATCCTGGCGATACTCGCAGATTGCTGACTAGCCTTAAATTGCTGCTTAGCACTTGCTAACTGTTCGCGACTGAACTGGTAGTTCTGTAACGACAAATCCATGTCGTTTACCGCTTCAATCACGCTTTGCTCAAAGCGCGCCAGCTGGGCGTCGGCTTCAGCATTTGACGCACGTACCTGCGCTTTCACTGCTGACCAGTTTAGTCCCGACCATTGCAACGTGGGCGCAATGCTCCAGCTTTGCGAGGCACTGTTTAATGCCAAACCTGGCGATGATAAAAAGCCCAGAAACCCGCTGACCGAGAGTGACGGATAAAGCGATGCAGTCGCCACACCAATATCGGCTACGGAAGCTGCAAGGGCACGCTCTGCACTGGCTACATCCGGGCGGTATTGCAGGTAGTTTTCGCCTTGTGCTACGGGCAATGGCGATCGCAATGTTGGTAAACTGGCGGCACCGCCTAGTTCAAGCTCGTCAGCCTGACGCGCAACCAATGCAGCCAATGTGCGTTTAGCAGTTGCCTGCGCGATGCGCATGGACGGGATATCCGTTTCAACCCGGTGAATTTGTGTATCGATTTGCGCCAGCTCGAATGTGGTTGCGGTACCCGCATCAACCTGTGCCTGAACTACGTCCCGGCTTTGCTGTAAAAAAGCCAGGTTCATCTGCGCACACACTAAGCGAATTTGCGCACCGCGATATTGCCCATAGCTGTTAACGACCTGACTGATCACCTGCAGTTGGGCATCGCGCCACAGCAAGTCAGCCTGTTCGGCTCTGGCTAAAGCGGCCTGCTCGGCGCGTACCAGCTTGCCAGCCAAATCAGCATCCCAGTTCAATGACAGTCCGGTATTGAAGCCGCGCAGCTGTACGCCATCGTCGGCGTCGAGCAACGACGTATTTTCAACCGCCTGATAGCCTGCGGATACACTGCCCTGAGGCCAACGCCGGGCACCAGATTCACTGAACACCGCTTGCGCACGGCGCACGTTGGCGAGCGCTTCGTGCAATGACCGGTTTTCCGTCAGCGCCAGCTCTATCAAAGACGACAAGGTCTCGTCCTCAAAAGCCTGCCACCAGCTTTTCACAGCATCGGCAGTTTGGTAGGACGTTGTCAGTTCAATAGTCGATACGTTATCGGGAGCCTGGTAATCAGGCCCCACTGCACAGGCAGAGACTATGCCGGTTAGCATTAAAGCCACTGCAACACGAGTAAATTTATGCATGCGTCTCTCCTTCTGGTGATTGTGCTTTCGAGGCGGTTTCTGGTTGGCGCTTTGCCAGCAGGAAATAAAACAGCGGCGTTAATAGCAAGCCGAAAATGGTCACACCAATCATGCCGGAGAATACCGCCACCCCCATTGCCTGGCGCATTTCCGCGCCCGCACCGGTAGAAAACACCAGTGGCGCCACACCCATAATAAAGGCAATAGAGGTCATCAGAATCGGGCGTAACCGCAGTCGGCCGGCTTCCAGAATAGCGTCCATAATCGACAGCCCCTGGTCTTGCAACTCTTTAGCAAACTCGACTATCAAAATGGCGTTCTTGGTAGCTAGCCCCACCAGCACAATAAAGCCAATCTGGGTAAGAATGTTGTTGTCACCGCCGTATAGCAGTACACCGCTTAATGCCGACAGCAAGGTCATCGGAATGATCAACACAATGGCCAGTGGCAGACGCACGCTCTCGTATTGCGCCGCCAACACCATAAACACCAACACAATTACCAGCGGGAAGACCAACATATTGGCGTTGCCCGTCAGGATTTGCTGATACGTCAGCTCTGTCCATTCGTAGGTCATGCCGTTGGGTAGGGTTTCAGCCAGGATCTTTTCAATCGCGGCCTGAGCTTCACCCGAGCTATAACCCGGCGCAGGACCACCATTAACTTCCGCAGTGGGAAAACCATTGTAGTGCATGACTCTGTCGGGTCCGGCGACGTCACGAACCTGAATAAAGGAGTCCAAAGCAACCATTTGACCCGCCTGATTACGCACTTTTAGCTGACCCACTTGTTCGGCGGTCACGCGATACGGCGCATCCGCCTGCATATTTACTTGAAAGGTACGGCCAAACAGGTTGAAGTCGTTTACGTACGTCGCACTCATGTATCCTTGCAGGGTTTGGAACAACAGATTGAGATCGATACCCTGCTGTTTAGCTTTCTCGCGATCAATGTCAATGTCCAGCTGCGGTACATTCACCTGATAGCTTGAAAACACGCCGGCCAGTACCGGATCCTGCCAGGCTTTCTGCATCACCTGCATAGTGGCGTCATTGAGGGCTTCAAAGCCGTATCCTGCGCGGTCCTGAATTTGCAGACGGAAGCCACCAATAGTGCCCAGCCCCATCACTGGCGGGGGTGGGAAGATGGCCACAAACGCTTCCTGAATAGAGGCATACTTGGCATTAAGTGCACCGGCTATGGCATTCGCCGACAAAGACGGATCCGTGCGTTCTGCAAAGTCATCCAGCGTCACAAACACAATGCCGCTGTTGGTGGCGTTGGTGAACCCATTTACACTCAGGCCCGGAAACGCAATGGTATTAGCAACACCAGGGTGCTCAAGGGCAATCTCGGACATCCGCGAAATGACACTGTCGGTTCTATCCAATGACGCAGCATTAGGCAGTTGAGCAAACGCAATGAGGTACTGCTTGTCTTGCGCCGGAATGTAGCCGGTCGGCGTGGTCGTAAACTGCAAGCCCGTAACGCCCACCAATACCACATATAAAGGCACCACCACGACACCAAAACGAATAATCTTTTTCACTACCAGGCCATAGCCTTTGGAAAGTCTGGCGAAGAAGCGGTTGAAAGGCGCAAACAACCAGCCACCGAACAGCTTGTCCATCAACCGGGTAAGGCCGTCTTTGGGCGCGTCATGGCCTTTCAGTAACAATGCCGATAATGCAGGGCTTAGCGTTAATGAGTTAATCGCCGAAATGAACGTTGAAATGGTTATGGTTAATGCAAATTGCTTGTAAAACTGCCCGGTTAAGCCCGTCATAAAAGCGGTAGGAATAAATACCGACGCCAGTACAAGCGTGGTTGCCACAATCGGGCCGGTCACTTCTTTCATGGCTTTGGTCGTTGCAGCGACGGGCGACAAGCCTTCGCTGATATTGCGCTCGACATTTTCCACCACCACAATGGCGTCGTCCACCACGATCCCAATGGCCAACACCAGGCCAAACAACGACAGGGCGTTTAACGAAAAACCCATGACCTGCATAAAAGCAAAGGTACCAATTAAGGAAACAGGTACCGCCACCAGCGGAATAATAGACGCTCGCCAGGTTTGCAGGAACAGCACTACAACAACCACAACCAGCAAAACGGCTTCAAGTAAGGTTTTTACCACGGCTTCAATTGAGCCACGCACGAACACAGTCGGGTCGTAAGCCAGTTCATAAGCCACACCTTCCGGGAAGTTCTCAGCCAGCATCGCCATAGTCGCGCGTACATCTTCTGAGATCTGAATGGCGTTTGAACCAGCCGACTGGAATACCCCCATACCGACAGCAGGGTTGTTATCGATGGTCGAACGAAGAGCATAAGAGTCTGCGCCTAATTCGATGCGAGCCACGTCTTTCAGGCGACTAATTGCACCATTGTCACCGACTTTAATGATGATATTTTCGAATTCATCAACGTTGCTCAAACGGCCTTTTACATTCATCAGAATATTGAAGTCAGCCCGCTTTACCGGTTGCGCGCCCAGACTACCTGCGACAACCTGCTGGTTCTGTTCCTGAATGGCACTGGCAATGTCTGATGGAGTGAGATTCAGTGCGGCCACTTTATTTGGATCCAGCCACACACGCATGCTGAATTCACCTGCACCGAACTGACGAACCTGGCCAACGCCGTTTATTTTGGCGAGCTCGTCTTTGACATTGAGCGTGGCATAGTTGGCCAGATACAACATGTCATAACGTTCGTTAGGCGAGTAAAGGTGCACCACCAGCGTAAGATTAGGCGAGGATTTTTCGGTCACTACGCCCAGTCGCTGTACTTCTTGTGGCAGACGCGGCACCGCGCGGTCAACCCGGCTTTGTACCTGTGATTGTGCCAAATCGACATCAGTGCCGATGGCAAAGGTAATCGTTAAAGTCATCAGGCCATCGGCGTTGGCTTGTGAAGACATATACAGCATGTTTTCAACGCCGTTGATTTCCTGCTCCAGCGGAGACGCCACAGTTTCAGCGATAACCTGAGGGTTGGCGCCGGGGTAACTGGCGGTCACCACCACTGTCGGCGGCACGACTTCCGGGTATTCCGTGATTGGCAGCTGCCACACCGCAATACTGCCGGTAATAATAAACAGCAGCGATAAGACCGATGCGAACACCGGTCGATGTATAAAAAATCGGGAAAACATAATGACTCCTATTGCGTTGCCGTTACGTCAAACGAGGCAGACAAGGCAATTTGTGTGGGATCCAGCATGGCTTGCGAGGCTGCAATAGCCGTTAGTGTGGCCTCGTCGGCCATAGGGGTGAGGTCTGGATTGATTGTCATTCCGGGCATGACGCGCTGCAGTCCATTTACCACAATGGTGTCACCGGGTTGAAGACCAGAGGTTACCAGGCGCAGATCCCCCACAGATTCACCCAGCGTAATTGGGCGATATTCAATGGCGTTGTTTTGCGCCACGACCAACACAAACTTGTTGTTTAAGTCGGTACCTACGGCTTTTTCATCAATTAAAATGCCGTCGTGCGGCTGACTGCCTGCCAGGCGAATACGCGCATACAGGCCAGGCACTAATACACCATCGTCATTACTAAAACGTGCTCTTACCGTAATGCCGCCGGTTTGCTGGTCGACCTGGTTGTCTACAAAATCGATGTAGCCGCGGTACTGAAATGCGTTATCACCAGACAACGCCAGCGCAACCGGTTGATTCGCGCCGTTGTTATCAGACCCATTCTGGATTACCGCACTGCGAACGTAGCGCAGGTAAGTTTGCTCATCGACGCTGAAATAAGCATACATCTCTTCAACTGACACAATACTGGTAAGGGCGCTTTGCCCGGCAGTAACATAGTTACCCTGTGTAATGTGCGCGCGTGAAACCCGCCCTGATACCGGCGCAGTTACCTTGGTATAAGACAAATCTAATTCAGCGCGTTCCACTGCTGCACTCAGCGCAGACACATTGGCTTTTGCCTGTTGTAATGCCGCAAAGCGACCATCGAGGGCTTCCTGAGAAATGGCTTGTTGTTTACTCAGGCGCTGACCGCGCTCATAGTCATTTTTAGCAAGCGTTAATTGGCTGGCTGCACTGTCCAGTTCTGCTTGCAATCTGGCAACTTCAACTTCAAAGGGCGCAGGGTCGATTTCAAGCAGCACATCACCAGCTTTCACTAACGCGCCTTCTTTAAAGTGAATGTGATTAACGTAACCGGATACGCGTGGCATTAACGTCACAGACTCAGGGGCGCTGAGCCGGCCACTAAATTCATCCCAGTCACTAACCTGCATATTAACGACTTCAGCCACGCTGACTGTTGGCGCCGTCATTTGCTGAGCAGGTTGTTGTGCATCGCTACCACAGCCAGCGAGTACAACGGTGGCAATAGCACTTAATAAAAATAGCCGGGCGGTGTGTCGTGTTGACATGTCTCACTCCTGTTTGGGACGATTTCAAAATTAAGGTGAGCAAAGGGGGAGTGCTCAATCAGAAGTGAAAAGTGTAATGTCAGGAAGGGGGAACGATAATATCTGAAACTCGGCAATCATTGCACATTTCTACAACCATTAGAGAATCATGCAATCTACCCGCAGTATCAGGCAAGGCTGGGCATTTAGTAATAAAATATAACCAAAAACCGCCTACAAACCATATTGTAAAGGCACCATAGATAGTTACCCATAAAATTGAATTGTCGAAATCTACACAATCATTGCCTAATCCTACAATGCCTGATTCTACAAATTGGCTGGATAATTATTACACTCTATACTTAGCAAACTGTCGCACACCATCCGCCTGGAGAATTCATGCATACTCAAGCCCAGATATATCAACAAGAGCTAATCGATATGACCGCCCGGGTAAGTCAGGAGAATGGCCTGATGGATACGCGCGTGCCTGGACTACGTACTTTGCGTAGTAATTCGAAAACCTGTACCGCCCCGGCGATATATGAGCCGATGCTATGCCTGCTGCTGCAAGGCAGTAAAAAGCTCTACGTCGGTGAGAACGTATTCCACTACAACGCCTTAGACTATCTGATGGTCCCCATTATGATGCCGGTGATTGGTGAAATCGTGCAGGCCTGCGACAGTGAGCCTTACGTCGGGATCAGTATTGCGCTGGACCTACGGGAGCTGTCAGAACTATTGATTGATATGGCGGATGTGGGCACGCCTACGTGTGGCAAAGAATGCAGTATTAAGGTGATTAATGCTGATGTTGAAATGCTGTCTACATTCAAACGTATTTTGTCGTTGCACGAGTCGCCTGCAGATATCCCGATCATGCTGCCAATGCTAAAACGCGAGTTGATGTACCGTGTTCTGAAAGGCCCGGCTGGTAATCAATTGCGTCAGTTTTTACTTTACGATACCAACGCTAACCGTATCAGTAAGGCCATTGAGATTATTCGCGACAACTTCGATTCGCCGTTAAAAGTAAAATCTCTGGCCAGCGCCGTTCACATGAGTGAATCCTCGCTGTACAGTACCTTCAAAGCAGTCACCAGCATGTCGCCGCTGCAATACCAGAAACACCTTCGTCTGAACGAAGCTCGTCGATTAATGTTACATGAAGGCATTGAAGCCGCCGCAGCGGGCTATAAAGTAGGCTATGAAAGCCCGTCGCAGTTCAGCCGCGAGTACAGCCGCTTATTCGGCGCACCGCCAATCACTGATATAAACCGGGTTAAAATGGCGCAAGCTGCTGCTTCCTGAAAAAACACATTCCGCGACGGAGCCATTGGGCTCCGCGTGCTACCTACCTGAATACGCCACAGCTGTTTGCAATTAATTCAAACCGGTAGGTTTAGCACCCAATCCCGCTTCACTTAGCGCAATGGCCCTATCGACCGTTTGGCTGGTTAACCGTATCGGCCAGTCGGCATTTTCCTGTTCTGACGCGAACATCGCTTCAATAATACGATCGCCCATGGCGGGGCGGTAATGAGCAGGCTCCCAGAACCATTTCATTGGCTTGTGGTTTTGCGCATAGTCAGGATCTTCAAGCGTTTCTGGCGATGGCAAACTAAAATCATAAAAAGGGAATTGCGGATAGGTATCAGCTAATGCGGCTAAGTCACGCTTCCACTGCAAATAATCCGGCCAATGACCCGTTTGCTCAATAACCTGCCAGTAAGACTGATGATAGGGATTAATAAACGTGTATAGCGTCACCTGGGGGTGGTTGGCTACCAGTTCATCGATGAACGTCTTGTACATGCCAATACCAAACAAGCCATGTTCACCGCTATAGCTGTACTGCTCTCGCTCAAAACGCTGTTGTACACCAATTTGCTGGTGCTTAAAGAAACGTTGTTTACCTTCTGCTTTTATGGTTGCCAGATAGTAATCACCAGTATTACTACCCAGAGGCGTAATGTGATTATAGAGCCCTCCCTGCTGAAGCACTGTACTCAGTGAATCCTGCAGCGTATCCAGTGAAAACAACGCGGGATAAATACGCTGGATTTTTTCTAAGGCAGCTTCAGGCGCTTTGTTGTACTTGTCCATTAGTTCTTGTGCCGTCCAGGGGCCCGGATCGTTGCCGTAATTATTCAGGAAATACCGGTAGTCGACGCCAATGATCAGGGTACGCACATTGGGATTTTGCCGAATGTGCCACAGCGCATATTTAAGGTTTTCGGTTAGGCCAGAACCAGGAAGCGCGAGGTTAAATACTTTACGCTCACCAAATACCTCAGATTCGGCAGCAAAACCAAGTTGCACACGTGAACTCCCAATTAATAACGTATCAGGCTGTAAGTCCAGCGCGCGGAATGGCGTAACCTCGCGAACCCGCTCGTCGGCCTGGGTTTTCCTGGCGTTAAATCCTTCGATTGTTGGCGACCAATAGAATCCGTACGGATCGATGAATGCGTTCACTGCACCAGCGAGCACAAACAGCCCCACAATAAAAACCAATAGCTTCCGTAAATAATGCATAATTAAAACTGAAAATATAAAAATTCACTGACTTGCGACAAAGTCATTACCCCAGCCACAAATAACACCGCCATCCACAATGCCCAGCCTGTTGTTGGTTGCCAGGTAAATCGCGACACCCATTTGTGCCCGGGCCAGAACGCATCGTGTTTGCTAAACGACAAATTACTGAGTGAGCCGTTACTGCGACTGAACATATCCTGCGTGTTTGGCAGCACAAGCACTGCAACTAACAGGCTCGCATTCCACACCCACACCGACACAAATGCACTGCTGCCGGCAGAAATCGCCGTAATTCCGACAGCATCAAATACTGAAGTGATTGCGGGTCCCAGCCTCGACCAAATGCCTTGCGGAATACTTACTCCGTATTGCCCAACCATCCCTTTGAGCATTGTCACCGCGCCATCGAACGTTGTGGCACGGAAAAACACCCAGCTCACCACGGCTGCCAGAAAGGTAACCAGCCAAGCGAGTCCCATTGCTACAATGTGCTTTGAAGCATGCAGTGTCGGGCAGAGATTACGCCACCCGTGAAACACCATCAGATAGCTACCATGAAGCACTCCCCAAATCAGGAAGTTCCAGCCGGCCCCGTGCCAGATACCACCGAGCACCATAGTCAGAAACAAGTTGCGATAACGATTAAAATTACCGTTGCGGTTTCCCCCTAACGCGATATACAGATAGTCACGCAGAAATCGCGACAATGTCATATGCCAGCGTCGCCAAAATTCAGAGATATTCACCGCTTTATAGGGCGAATAGAAATTGAGGGGAAGCACGATGCCAAACATGCGGGCCAGGCCAATGGCCATATCGGAATACCCGGAAAAGTCGAAATACAGCTGAAACGTGTAGGCTAATGCGCCGGCCCAGGCGGCAAAAAAGTCCAGTGTCCCGCCGGTATCCACAGTGACAAATGCAGTGTTGGCGTAGCCTGCGATGCCATCGGCGATTACCGCTTTTTTAAACAAACCCATGGCAAAAATAGACAGGCCAATGCCCATATTTTTAGCGGTAATCGATGCATGGCCTTTGGCAAACTGTGGCAGCATTTCCTTGTGATGCACGATTGGTCCAGCGATGAGCTGGGGGAAAAACGTCACAAACAAAGCATAATCGAGCGGGTGTTTCTCGACGGTTTCACCGCGGAAGGAATCGACCAGATAGGCGACTTGCTGGAAAGTAAAAAAGGAAATCGCCAGCGGCAACACCACATTGGGCAAGGGAATGGGTGATTCGAGCAGCAGATTTACGTTGTCTAATACAAAATCGGTGTACTTGAAATACCCCAATGAAAACAAGTTTAGCAAGACGCCAACATACAGCAAGGGTTTTTCTTTCCGCTTGCTGAGCCGTTTACCTAATTGGTAGTTGATCACCATCGACAACACGATGATCAGCAAATAAACCGGATTCCACCAGCCATAAAAAAACAATGAGGCCGCGACCAGTACAGCGACCACAGCCTGAAAAGACGCGAAGCGTCCAAACGCCCAAACCAGCAGTATTACCACGGGTAAAAACGCAAAAATAAATTCGAACGAGTTAAACAGCATAGCGTGGGACAGTAATTGTTATTTTTAATTGTTCACTTAGTGATCTTCGACCTTACCCTATTCACCTTGCAGGTTGAAGAGGCAAACAACATACCGATGCAAAAAGGGAGGTTACATCTATGAACAGTATTGGTACATTAAGCATTATTTCATGCATAAAATTCATCATACATGTTAGAGCGCATTCACCTGGCGATTCTCCACGCCATTGACAAACACGGTACCCTCACGCAGGCTGCCGACGCGTTGCACCTGAGTCAATCTGCACTGAGCCACAGTATTAAAAAACTAGAACAACAAATGAATACGCCGCTGTGGGAAAAAGAAGGTCGGCGGCTGCGTCTAACCCAAGCTGGCAGTGAGGTGCTAAAACTGGCCAAACGCGTACTGCCACAATTTGAACACACGGAATTGTTGGTGTCGCAGATTGCCCAGGGCGAACGCGGCATGTTGCGCATTGGAATGGAGTGTCACCCCTGCTATCAGTGGCTGTTAAAGGTCGTTTCGCCGTTTCTGGATGAATGGCCGGATGTGGATATAGATGTAAAGCAGGCGTTTCAATTTGGCGGTATGGCGGCGTTGTTTGAATATGACATCGATATGCTGGTCACCCCCGACCCGCTGTTTAAACCCGGTGTGACTTTTACACCAGTGTTTAGCTACGAACACAGGTTGGTAGTAGCCAGTTCACATCCTTTGGCTCAACACCCCCATGTAACCCCGGAACAACTGCAGAACGAAGTATTGATCACCTACCCCGTTGAGCCTCAACGCCTGGACATATTCAGTCAGTTCCTGACACCGGCTGGCTGTACGGTAAAACAACATAAAACCATTGAAACCACCGAAATCATGCTGCAAATGGTGGCAGCGGGCCGCTGTGTTTGTGCCTTACCGGGATGGTTGGTTGATGAGTATGCCAGCCGCTTATCCATTACCAGTCTGGCGATTGGTAAAACCGGCATTCACAAGCACATTTATGTCGGTGTGCGGGAAGTCGATACACACATTCCCTATGTTGAGGACTTTATTCGCATGGCCAGTGCAACTGACAGCTAGGCCCGTTTCTCAAATAGAAACACTTATCTGTTTCATAAACAGGTGGCAGGTTTCACCTCTATTTTACCCATGGGAGCTTATGGTATTCCGAACTTAGACTAAATAAGGAATAAACATGAAACACTACATGGGTTTGATCCTAGGCAGCCTATTGTCGGCATCGGCGATGGCAGACACGCCGTCTTACAACTTTGTTCAGGCTGGCTATGTAAATGCAGACTATGCCGACCTGCAGCCGTTTGATTTAATCGGCTTTGAGGTGCAGGCCAGTGCTGCACTCACAGAGGCATTTTTTACAACAGGTCGATTTCGAATGGTCGATGACACTATATCGGCATACAAACTGGAAGAAACCAACTGGCAGGTAAGTATTGGTTATCAAATGCCCTACGGCAAGGATACGGTGTTTGATGTACGTGTAAATTACGGCGATATTGCGTTTGATTATACCGAGCCTGAAGGTAAATTTAACGACTCGGCCAGCCACTACAGCGTGTCTTCTCATGCTCGTCACATGCTAACCGAAGACATTGAAGTTTACGCTGGGCTGGAATGGCAGCTATGGAAAAAAGGCTCCGATCAGAAAGCCTATCGATTAGGCAGTATGTACAACTTCAGCGATCTGGCCGTCGGCGTGGAATACGTAAAATACTCAGATTCCAGCGCCTACACGTTATTTGCACGCTACAATTTTTAATTGCTCTCGAAGGCCGGTCGTTCACCCGCCCGGCTGGCACTGCTTACAAACATAAATGCGCCGATTGCCACGCTCCATTCTGACAATGGGCGTCTCACACACCCGGCACGGCTGGGCATCACGATTAAATACCATAAAGCGGCTTGCCTCATAGGGCAGCTTGTGATTTTTGGCATACTGATAGAATGCATCGGGGACGGTATATCCCGCCGTTTTATAGGCGCGTTGAGTTACCTCAATTGATACGCAAGCCAATGCCTTAAGCTGTTCTGCCGTCAAATCCTTGGGCCGCAAATCCGGATGCACGCCGGCGAAAAACAGGAGTTCACTGCGAAGGTAATTGCCAATACCCGCCAGAAATGCCTGATCAAGATACAAACTGGCCAGCTTTCTTGCTTGAAAGCGCGTCATCATCAACCGTTCGGTAATCTCTTCCACAGAAGGGCAATCATTCAGCACGTCGGGTCCGAGTTTAACCAAAAAGGGATGTGATTGGATTTCGGCTGTCGGCCACACACTGATGTCTGAAGCGCTGTACAACAGTGCTGCGCCTTTGGCGGTGTGCAGGCCAAATCGAAGCTGGCGATTAGTGTTCGGGTATTCGCCGTTCTTCCTGACATACCAAACGCCATACAACTGATTATGAGAATACACCGACAAACCAATATCAAAATGAATCAACATGGCTTTGCCCCGGCTCTCGACGTTTATAACCGTGCTGCCGGTAAATGCCTGGCGATGTGATTGAATGGCAGAGTGCCCTGCATCAACGTGAGTTACCTGTGCGTCGATTAACACCTGCGCAAGCTTATCGCGGCTTCTGCGTATTTCCGGACCTTCTGGCATCTTATTTCCTTTTTTAACGGTTGTTACTGATAAAGCGAGCATTTGGATGATACCACCTGCAGCATTGTTAACCCGTTTCGGTAATTTTTATAAATCATATGAAAATTCAACACGTTGCAAAATGGCTACAGATCGTATTTTTTGTCAAAATTGCGCGCAAAAAAACACCAACCATGAAAAAAATTCCCGTTTTTACCCTCCAATCAGGCAGATAATGATTGGCACACGACTTGAAATACCTCTTGTAACCAAACGTGCTATTCCGGCTTCCTTTTTTCTCCGGGAGCCAATCATTAACAAGAGGAAACGTGTTATGAAAAAACTGATCACTACACTAACCGCGTTAACCGCTGTAACCGCTTTTAATACTTACGCACAATCGCCAGATGAAAACCTGAATGAATCCGGCATTTATGTGGGTGGTAACTATGGCTACCTGCGAGTTGAGGGCGAAGACGAGTTTGATGACGACAAGGATGTATGGCAAGGCGTATTGGGCTACAAATTCAATTCCTACATTGCACTGGAAGGCTCGTACATCGACTTTGGTGACTACGGCAATAATGTAGCAGGTGCATCAACGGACGGTTACACCGCGGCGCTGAAAGGGATCGTCCCTATTGTTGGTGGGCTATCAGCTTACGCTAAGCTGGGTCAGCTGTGGTCAGAAACCGATTACCGGTTAGCAGGCGCCACTGCCACAGAAGACGACGAGAGTGTGTTTGTCGGTGCAGGTTTAAGTTTTGCCGTAACGCCACAGTTTTTAATTAATGCCGAGTATGTGGTGTATGACACGGAGCTGGATGCTGATCAGGTTGCTGATGACCTGGAAGATACCAATTTTGAAACGGATCTGAAGCAAGCCAGTCTGGGTGTTGAATACCGCTTCTAAACTTAGCGTGATTTGTCCCCGGGTATACCCTTACCCGGGGGCAAGCAGTATTAAGCCTGCCAGGTCCAATCGGGATGATTCAATCCCATATTCTGCACAAACAATTCGTAGTCGCGTTTTCCCATGGCACCTGCCACCGTTTTAAACTGAGACTTTGCCTTAATGTTTTTTACCTGCAGCAAATCAAGCCGTTTATCGGCATTCTCATCAAACTGCTCGGCGAGGATCGCATCAATTTTTCGACTGGTTTCCCAGTGCTGCAACACATAGCCTATCAGTCGGTTGTAGATACCCGGCATGCGCTTGTCTTCCATCGCTTTAGCCAAACCTGTGGTAGCGACCGCTTTTTGAAACGATGCGACAGTTTCTCCTGATGCCACTTCGTCGATGGCTTGCAATACTTTTTGTATATCGCGCAGCAGTTTCGCATGAGACGCCTGCCCGTATTCACTGGCGTCCAACATTTCCAGGTCGGCCAGTAACATATCCAGGTTGATCAGATGGCGTTGCAGTGTGCCCATAATCGCTAATGAAAGTGGTTAAGAGGAGTTCAATCTCTCAAGCATATCATGAAGTTATACCAATTCGCATTGGTCATGCATAGCACATAAACAAAAAAGCCCGGGCGAACCCGGGCTACAAACGTGTCATTGGAAACAGATGTCAGCTTAGTAAAGCGCGTATGAAATGCTGAACTTCACACTGCGTGGCAGAATGTAACGGCCGTTGGGTGCGTCTGCATTACGTGGGTCACCTTCTGTAATACCTTGCTCGTCCGTTAGGTTATCTACCGCTAGTTGTAGTTTTAATCTATCTGTCGGTTCAACCATGACACCAAAGTCGACTTTTTCGTAGCCAGGCAGGACAACGGTGTTCTCGTTGTTGCCAAAGCGATCATCAACAGCGGTCAGTGTGGCATAAACATTGGCGTACATTTCACCCACTTCAAACTCATAAGACGGTGTCATGCGCACCTGCCAGCCAGGCTGACGCTGTGCTTCATTACCTTCATTGGCGGCGCTGGCAGTAATTTCGGTATCCTGCACAGTCGCATTCAGGTTCAGGCTGAAACCAGAGTCGTGGTCGTAGTTTCCATCCAGCTCCACACCCATCGCTTCATTGGTGAGGATTTCTGCAGGCGCGCCGGGCTGACGCACAAAGGTGTCGCCTTTGACGCGGTTTGCAAACAAGGTTGCAAAGAACTGTAACTCATCGTTCATGTACTTGTAGCCCACTTCGCCCTGAGTCACTTCCTTAATCAGCTGCTCGCCGCCAGTGTAAGCGCCCCAGTTGTCGCGAAAATCATCAAAGTAAGGCATTTTGTAGCCGCGGTTCATGCGTACGAACACACCACTGAAATCATCCAGCGCGTAGTTGGCACCGAACGTCCAGGACGTTTTG
>CETO01088846.1_pt1 | contig 22911 bp, 22 predicted proteins | sample 531351 | NCBI WGS metagenome assembly CETO01 (sample SAMEA2622678, study PRJEB7988) | marine metagenome | isolation source: saline water (ENVO:00002010), including | reverse complement strand
TCACGTTCAAACGGAATGGGCGGTCACGATGGGCCGGAATATGCAAGTGCTCAGCAGGACAGTGAAATCGTACTGGTGGACGTTGCCTAGGTAAAAGCTCAGCTTGCCGAGTGTAAATATCTCTGTTCTCGTTGCACCGCTTATCAGAATTTTCCGCCCGATGGTCTTTCGCTTAATAACTCCATGAGAAATTTGGAAGAGTATTGATGAGCGACCGGCGCGGTGGCTAAAACTTCACTTCATCTTCGATCTTTAAATCCATAACAGGGCCTAACTGAGGTACATCTATGCCAGCATTCCGAAGTTTTTTCGCCATCTCAAAGTTTAAATAAAGCAGTGACATATAGCGGGCTTTCACCCGATTGTTTTCATTTTTAAGGCTTTGTATTTTCTTGTTTAGACTTTCTATGCGTTCTTTTTCAGTTAGTGAGGATCGACGTCTCGAAGACTGTTTTTGGGCATTCTCGATAGCCTCTAACAACGATTCAAAGCCAGGTCTATTACGGATGCTACCCCTTGCTCGCCCAGCCTCCCTGGCAACATTGTCCTTATTAATGAGCGACCCTTTCTTGATGCGTTCCGGCTCGCCTTGCTTTAGGCGCTGCAAGGCACCGAAATACTCAGATAGCGCTTTGCTTCCCATGGCTTGGTCCTTTTTAGTCAGTAAGTCGGGATTTTATGAGTCTGAGCTTTTCGTTGCTAAATTTGTAGGAGAGGGAGTTTGGACTCATCTCCTGCATCGAGAACTCCAAACTAGCCGCAGCCTCCTCCAAAACATCGTCTTCGAAAACAGACTTGGCGCACCCAAGGCATGGGAAAGTCCAGTCGATGCCGTAGCTATCGCATGGGCCAGTTTCGTTCATGCACCCACCACCCGTAGGTAACGGGACGTATTTTCTTTTGCCTACTTCTATTTCCTTCTGAATGGCTCTGGCATCGTCCAGGAAATGGGGTAAGTTTCTGTCTTTCTCAGATTGAAAAGCATTTCCCTGTCCTCCCAGCAGAGGCCCGTGTGCCTTGATAACTTGCTCTTCAAAAGCAACAGAGTCATTCAGGTTTTTAGAGGCTCTAAGGTCACCGATGACCGTATGGCTTTCAGGAATGCGGCCATCCTCATTGACGATGAAGGATTCGGCAAATGCTGAGTTTTCGGCATACAGCGCTGTCATCATGAGTGTCAGATGTTTGAATTGCGTAGCTAACGATGGCAGAGAAACCATCCCTGAGCGCGAGGCATATACAGCAGCAGACCGCCTGCCCTGATGCGTAGAAAGTGGCCAAGGCTGGCCGATCTCAAATTCAGGTTCTTCGTCCCAATCTCGAAATGCATCGAAAACAACGAGCTCCTCAATGTCTGATCGTCTTATCTCGACATTTTTGAACGATTTGATGCTACTCGCGAGAACAATGGAGCGATATGCAATGGGGTATTCATAGCTCACAGGCGTAGCGCATTTTTTCCATTGGTTGGCGAGCCAGAGGGGGACTGTTTCATGCCGACTTGGAAATCGATCAGGGCTATTTCTAACCCAGTTTATTCTCGCAATGGCCTGGGAGGCCTTAATGGCTTTCTTAGCGATTGGTGAAGTAACCCAAGGGAGCAATCTTGAAAAGTTGGATCTGGCCAGCTTCTTTGTGTGGGATAAGAGAACATCTACCTTTCCAAAATTAGGAATGTCGATGACCTGATGACAATCAAAGGGCAAGACTTCTACCTCACTAGCACGCATGCCGGAGTAGAAGTGTATGAGAATCGCTGAGAATGCTTGCAATTGGCAAAGATGATTGGTGATGTTTTGTAGGTGTGCGTCAACTCCTTTCTTCTCAAGATAGCCATCAAGACCGAATCGTTTCAGCGTTTCTTTTCTCGATACGAGTCTGGATTTGGAGGTTGGTCCGGGGCTAGGCCTTCCGCTTCCAATAATCCGTGTCACAGCGTTTCGAGCACGTCCTATACTATCACTGAATAGGTGGGGGTCTTCGTAGATCGCCTCAAAAAATTCCACGAACCTTTCCATGAGAGGAAGAGCGTCGTCCAGTTGCTTTTCCGTCTCCTCAAGGATTGTTGCCAGTATGCGAGTTGGAACCAGCGGCGTTCTCTTACCCTTGTCCCGAATATATTTGTTTGCAATATTTAATCTTTTAACCCAGTCATCGTAGCTCTCATCTGGAACAATTTTCCATTTTGGTAGCTTTTCACATAAATCATCGTTTACCGTGCTGTGACAAACTCTTAAAACCTCCTTGATGTAAGGTGAAAGCCATTGGGCTTGCTCGGTTTCGTCGCTAATAGCAAACAAAAAAGAGGATTTGAGTGCTGCTTGAAACTTTGAATTTGAATGAGAATCGACTATCGAAACGTTACAGTGGTATGCGATTTTGGCAATTGCCTTAAGGGCTTTGATGTAACCGCTAAAGCTCACCATTTTTTTGTTTTTTTTTCTGGCGATTCTTGGGTTGAACATTCCAAGCCAGGTGATGGACTTTATCTCGTCGGTTATGACGCGCGAGAGCTGATCAAAATCTCCAGTTTGCCAAGTATTAAAGGTGTAAACCGATCTGGTTCCGTAAGTGGTCAAGTCCCAGGTGTCATCTTCGAACTTGGATAGGACCTCACCATTTATTTTGCGCGAGACAACAAAATCACCAGGAATTAATCCACCTAAGTCTTCAAGGCGATCAGGCACGAACTCAGTATTCAAGTTGCCTACCATAAAAAATGACATCAGCTGACCTCAATGGCATCAAGAAGGGAATTTACCTGGGCAAGCCAAAAAGGGTCCAAATCTCCTTTTTCGATTGATCTTGAAGACCGCTGAACAATTTCTTTTGCTGCTTTGCTTCGTTTTTTGAATGCCTCAACAATCTCTTCAATTCGAGCGACTATTGGCAAGAATTTTTCACCGTGGATTTCAAGTGCCTGAGACTTTTGTATGCTTTGAAATTTAATGTATGCAGCCACTGATAGGATTCGGTGGATATCCTCGTAGTTGTTGAAGATGCCGAAGCTTTTGCAGAAAAAGCAGGCGAGCGGGGCTCCACATGTCAGTTCAGGTGCCCGGACTTCATCGATCCCATCTATATACCTTCGGTCGTCTTCTGTTTTAGCAACGCATTTACCTGTTGGGATTTTTTCGCCTGAACTTACGATGGGTGGCTTAACCTTTCCTGAAACCCGCAAGCTTGCCGAGGTCTTTAGAGCAGTAAAGAATTGCGAGAGTTGCTTGGCGGAGTCCTCAAACGTTTTGAAACCGTAGTGCTTTCGGATAGTGTTTGGTTTGTTGGAAACCATCCCGGCAACAAGGCCAATGTCGCCACCTGATATCTCTAGCACTCTTTGTATCTTCGATTTTCGGGGCGTTCTTGACACTAAGCTCGGCCCGTTTTCAGGCCACGCCAACGAATCTTTTAGGGTTCGATCATCTAACTTGACCAATTTATTCTTGTTAATTCCTCGAAGGGGAACGTAGCAAAGGCCAAATTTTGGAGCATCCTGGTCGCAGTAACTGGACATCCATTCTCTGAGGCGAATCATCTGTCGCCAATCTTTCTGGAATGCGCTGGGCACGGTAACTTTTTGTAGCTCATTTTTTACGCGCCCTTTAAATGCGATCATACGGTTTGCACCGTCCTCTTTTGGTAGAAGGCCTTTCTGACAATCAATACCTGAGAGATGGTCAGCATTGCATCCAGAGGCAAACATAAGCATGTAGCCAAAATGTTTGATAGCTCGGTTTGCAAAATGCCTTATCGTCCATTCGCCTAGCTGGAAATTGTTAACGACCAACACTCTTTGCGATGCTCTGTAGTTTTCTCTCTGGTTTGCATCGAAGCAGATTCCCTGGGCTTTGGTTTTGCGAGCTACTGATTGGATATCATCGTCGAAGCCAGCTTCAGAAAATGCGACGTTTCGCCAATTCTTCTCCGCGCCTCTTGCTCCATATTTTGTGTAGCTCGTGACATTGTGATTGAAAGCTACAAAATCTTCGTATCCAAGATCACTGAGTTGGATTTTGAGTGGGGCAGCTGCTGCATGATCGCTTAGCACTAGTTGGCTATATCCCCAAAAAAAACGACTATGTAGGTGATATGCGGTCTTTGCGTCATTTTCAGTTAATCGTGGCTGCGGGAGGTCTTGGGCATTCCTCGTTAATTGCGTTGCCCACGTTCTAACGGTGGAAAGAGGCACGTTTGTTGATAGTTTAATGAGATCGGCCATTGCCTCTTGCTTATGGCAGGCAGTGCTCAAGCCAAAGCCCTTTTTGTCCCCGACCTGAGACAATCGCGCCATGTGAAGAAGATACTGAGTAAAATCTGCATAGAGTCGTTTGGCATCATCTACGCTGTGCAGGTCCTCGCCGCGCCCTTTTGCGTCGATCCAGTCCATGATGGAGACTATTCTATAAGCGCGATAAGGAACGAGGGTTCCGTTTATGGCAAGCCTTATTAGGCGAGCCATAAGTTTGCATCTTTTTGGGCATAGACTTGCTGGATTGACCCGTCGAGCAAATGCAGAGGAAGGAGAAACATCCGGTATCAGACTGGCCCGATCTAAATAACAAAACTTGTATGCACGGATTTTATAGCTCGGTTGCAAAGGGTAGTTTACAACAGCTTGTTCGGGCACAACGTCATTGGGGGCTTTATCCTCTGAGTCACCGATTAACTCATAAGTTTCCACCTCTACATAAGCATTATCAAGATTCGAATATTCGATCTGCAAAGTAATTTTAGCAGCCCATTCCTCGATTTCTGAGGCTGGTATGTTGTTGCTCAGGCTCAAGATATAGCGCATTTCTGCTTGCCACTTTACAGCCTGCCCGAGAGATAGGGCATTGTCCGAGATGGCGTCATTTAGGTGAGCGGTAAAATCTTGATAAAGAGGTTGTGATCGTGACTTTTCATAGAGATCACTGTCTCGTTTAGCTCTGTCAATCCAGTCAAATAAAACGCAAACCGTGTTGGATTTATCGAGGCTTTTCGACCTAGTTAACATGTCCTTCACCCAGAGTAAGACGAGTCGGCATCTTTGCTTGGAAATGGATGACAACCGAACTCTCACTTGGGCTTGATTGCTGCGACCACGGCCTACAGAGGTTAGGGATGCGCGATCCAAGTAGCAAAATTTGAAGGCATTTATACTGCCGCTGTACGTTGGTTTAAATGCGACGCGAGTATTTTCTGGCGTAATTTCACTGTCTTTTGGTATGCCGCACTCTACAGATAATTCAATTGGCTCAACTGTATCAAACTGCGCATACCACGGATCAAAATTTGAACGACTCAGAATGGTCGCCCATTTTCTGGTTTCCCGGCGACTGATCCCTATGGAATATTCAATGATAGATTGCATGCCGCGTTGTAGGTTTCCAGCATGAATCAGATTTATGCCATCGACTGAGTTTAGGTCTCCTTCTTTCTCTTTCACTAATTGAATGAGATGACTTGTATAATGCCGATACAGGCATTTTGCGTCTTCTTCGACAAATAGAAAATTTTCGAGTTTATTTTGGTCGATCCATGTTAATGCTTGGCCTATATGAATAGCCCTATTAATACTGCATCTTCCGCGTACCATCTCTTGAATCCATGTGGCCACCAAATCTCTTCGTTGAGGGCACAGAGATTCTGTGATCACTAAGAAGTTCCTGGTTTTTTCGTGTGGAAGTTTCCCATTCGAAAGTGCTTCGCGTTCCAAATAACAATACTGGAATGCTGGAAAGGTACGTTCAGATTTTGGCCATATCACTACGGTACTTTCGGGGTTTTTAGGTTTTTCGGCTTCGATGTCTGACGCTGCCAATACTTCTTCGGTTTGGATTGGTTTAAGTTGGCTAAGGCCCGACATTAAGCCTCCCGTCGATAGTTTATTTCTAGCCAAGCGGCATAACTGTCTTCGGTGGTATCCATTCTATCTTTGTTTGAGTCAAAGGAGAGGTAAGCATGGGTAGTGCTGGTATCGGCGTGCCCCATACGGGCAGATAGATCGCTTACAACTTTGCTCGGAGGATGCCCTGCATCGATAAAGTGTCTGACGAAATTCATTCCATAAGTTGCGCGGGTGTCATGAAAACGAAAATCTTTAAAGCTGGGGTGCTTTTGCCGGATCTTGTCAGCGAGTCTTTTCGTAAGATTATTAAGTGCTCGACCTCTTACAACTGGAAAATCAATGCGGTTTACGGCTGCAATGCGGCTGCTAAATTCGGGATTTTCACGGTCTGAAATCTCGACCTTACTAGTGTAATAAGGTGTTCCTTCTTGTGTGAGGAATATGTAATTTCGATCTGAATCCCCATAAAAGCTTTTATCGCGGCGTTTTTTGGCTTCGATGGAATTGGAATAATCAAGAAGCATTTTGGCTACAAGGCGTGGAATGTGGAGGCGGTAATGTTTGAGATCGCCTTTATTTTTCACATCGATTTCAGTCCCTGCACCAACTTTTAATTTCAACTCTTGTCCTGACTGCTTCTCTAAGAGATTTCTAATGTGGTGAATCCTCAGAGTACCAAGAGTTTGTTTTCGGGCTCCTGTGGTAAACGCAAATATCATCATTAACTCAAACGCCCGATTGCCGTAACCTTCGAGTGCGATCGTAATCAGTCGTTGTTCTTCGGGTTCAAGGGGTCTGAGCTTCCCCCCATCATTTAGATGTTCTGTATCTGCATCAGGGTCGCGCTTGGGGATTTTTATAGCCAAATCTGTTGTTAGGACTTCTTTTATTCGTACGAGTCCTTTCTGGTTGACGTAAGGGATGCCAGCGACCGTTTGCTCGTAAGGAGGGTTGGGAAGCCTGGAGACATCTATCAGCTTTCCGTTTATCAAGCCTTTATAGAAGTTAACGACCACACCCATACGGGTTTTGGCCACTCCGAGTGAAAAAGGAGGTGGCGTTTTCCGCAACTGCCTCATTAAATACCGGCGATATGAGTAAGTGACGCGCTCATGAGGATCATCAGGAAACGTGAACTCGTTGATGCTGTTCCCCGCAGCTTGGTTGTGTTCCAGCCATCTCAGAAAGGCCAGGAGGTGAACTGCGTGAGTTTCAATGGTCTCAACGGTTACCAGATCGAATTTTGCCCTTTCTGCCATTTCATGCATCAAATAGAGATTGCCGGTATCCCAAGGGTCGCCGTTTCCACGGAATAGCATGGGGAAGTTTCGAATGATTCCATCTTCTTTTAGCCCCGTCAGCGAGTAGGGGTCTTGAAAACGGTATGGCGAGAATACGGCGAGGTTTTCTGACTCGTAACGAACTCTTCTTGGAATGAAGACTCTAATCTTCGACCAATAGGCGGTTGAGTTGAGGGGCTCTTTTGAAAAGTTCCCTGCCTTCACGGGCTGGTCGTCCATGCAGTGTATGTACACACAATATTGCGTGCACTGGTGTATGTCAACTCGCTGCGTGTACCGTAATCATATAGGTGACGGTTTCAAAGCCCCGATGCGGGTGGGCCGGAAAGCCGGCAATGTAATCCTGTGGCTGGTCAGAGCCGAACTCATCCAGCATCAGAAATGGGTCCATTCGCACGGATTGGCGCTGGCCCAGTGAGCGTTTGATGCGAACCCCGGCGCCATCGGATGTGGCCAGTGCGGGAATGGTTTGTTTCAGGGAGCGAAGCATGATCCCGTCCTCCTCTCGGTTAGTCATGGGGCTATTTAACCGGGATGGTGGAAGGGATGAAAACGCAGAATTCTGGCGGGGGAAGTCAAAAAAACTGACGAAGGCATCAAAAGGTGACGACGGGAACCCCGTCGTCACCTCCGGAGCGATTATTCCACGTTGCGGGAGTAGAAGATTTCCAGCATTTCCCGGCGCAGGCGATCCTCGATGGACTGGGCTTCTGCCGGGTCCAGGTCGCCGGCGTTCACTCCGAACACATAGTTGTCCAGATTGAACTCCTTGAGCATCATCTTGGTGTGGAACAGGTTTTCCTGATACACGTTGACGTCGATCATCTGATACGCGTTCTGGGTATCCTCGGTCAGGTAGTTCTGGATCGAGTTGATGTCGTGATCGATGTAATGCTTGGTACCGTCCACGTCACGGGTGAAACCGCGTACACGGTAGTCAACGGTAACCACATCCGAGTCGAAGCTGTGAATCAGGTAGTTCAGTACCTTCAGCGGTGAAATCAGACCGCAGGTGGACACGTCGATATCGGCCCGGAAGGTGCTTACGCCGTCATGGGGATGGCTTTCCGGATAGGTGTGCACCGTCACGTGGCTCTTGTCCAGATGCGCCACAATGGTATCCGGCAGCGGACCAGGGGACTCTTCGTTATTGGCTTCGCTGTCGGACAGTTCGTGCTCGGCGATCAGCATGGTGACGGACGCACCATGAGGCTCGTAATCCTGGCGGGCAATGTTGAGAACATTGGCACCGATGATCTTGACCACGTCGGTCAGAATCTGGGTCAGACGCTCGGCGTTGTACATCTCGTCGATGTAATCAATATAGGCTTCGCGTTGTTCTTCGGTCTGCGCGTAACAGATGTCGTAGATGTTGAAGCTCAGGGATTTGGTCAGGTTGTTGAAACCGTGCAGCTGGAGTTTGGTTTCCATGCTCAGCCCCTCCGGGAAATGGAGATGAATGATCACAGGGAGAGGAACTCTCCCTGCCGAGGCCGCCACCGACTACTGACCGGGTGAATGGAGCTGTTCACCTTTTGCGCAGACCGGCGGAGAAAGTTGCGTATTATGCATACCGCAGGTGTCATTGAATAGTATTTGCAATGACATTTTTTATAACGGAAAGCCGCGGTTGCAGGGCGCTGGCCGGAATCTGACCTGCCGTTCTAGCTGGCGGCCTGGATTTCGAAGCTGTGCGTGATCTCGACACCGGCTTTGCCCAGCATGATCGAGGCTGAACAGTACTTGTCGGCAGACAGGCTGACTGCGCGCTCCACCTGCTTTTCCTTCAGGTTGTTTCCGCTAACCACAAAATGAAGATGAATGCGGGTGAACACAGCCGGCACCTCATCAGCGCGCTCCGCATCAAGCTCACAGTGACAGGCGATCACGTCCTGGCGGCTTTTCTTCAGGATGCTCATCACATCGAAGGAGGAGCAGCCGCCCACGCCCATCAGCAGCAACTCCATCGGGCGCGGACCCAGATTCTCGCCACCGTGATCCGGGGGGCCGTCCAGTTGAACGCTGTGGCCACTGCCACTGGTTGCTTTGAAGCTGGCATTGCCTGTCCAGTCGACGGTTGCTTTCATCGGAGTTACCCCTGGTGCCTGAATGAATGGGCAGGATGCTAGCACAGTTAACTCCCTGCGGCATGATGTGGTTGGGACCAAAGCGGTATTGCCTTCAGATACATCCTGTATCCGCTTTTGAGTTGCCCAGAAGTTACCTTCTTGTTATAAGTTGCGTGGCATATCAGTAAAACCCCTAACCCGCACGGACAGGCGGGGATATAAAAACGATCAGGAATCGCCAGACTCTGAGGAGGCATGTCTCGCATTATGGCTACCATTGTCAAGCCGGTTGAGCAGAAGACCAAACACCTGGATTACTTCCTTTCCCAATGCCATCGCCGGCGTTACCCAGCCAAAAGCACCATCATCTATGCGGGTGATAAAAGCGATTCCCTGTTCTACATCGTCAAGGGCTCGGTCACTGTCATTATTGAAGACGACGATGGTCGTGAAATGATCATGGCGTACCTTAATGCCGGTGATTTCTTCGGCGAGATGGGGCTGTTCGACAACATGGATTCCCGGAGTGCCTGGGTCAAGGCCAAGACTGAGTGCGAAGTGGCAGAAATCAGCTACACCAAGTTCCGGGAAATCGCTCAGCAGGATCCGCGGGTGTTGTACTTTATTGGTGAACAGATGGCCTCGCGCCTGCGCCAGACTACCCGTAAGGTAGGGGACCTGGCGTTCCTTGATGTCACTGGCCGGGTTGCCAGAACACTGCTGGATCTGTGCAAAGAGCCGGATGCCATGACTCACCCGGACGGCATGCAGATCAAGATTACCCGTCAGGAAATTGGACGCATTGTTGGTTGCTCCCGGGAGATGGTCGGTCGGGTTCTGAAAACTCTTGAAGATCAAGGTCTGGTGCGGGTCAAGGGTAAAACCATGGTGGTTTACGGTACCCGCTGATTGCTCTCTCCCTCCCTGTAATCTCTGCATAAAACGGTGCTCCGCTGTTGACGGGCACCGCTTTTTCCCAGCATCTCCGTCGGTATATTTGCCGTTTTCTGCTCCGTTACCTTCTCAGCTTTGATGGTGTCGAAGCACTTTACAGTTGTGCGCAGACACATTAAGTGTGTGGTTTCTAACTAACTGAAATATAATCATCTTTTGAATTCTGGCAGGAATCGCGCAGGGACGGTTGAGTCACACATTGACTCACAAAAAGGAGTTTAACCATGAAAAGAAAATGGATTGCCGGCACTGCTGGCCTGGCCGCAGCCGCCCTGATGAGTTCCGCTTCTGTTGCCGCGCCGATTACGGCAGATGTTGTGTTTCTGGTCGATGAATCCGGCTCCATGGGTGGAGAGCACGCCTGGCTCAGCAATATGATTGCAAGCCTTGAGAGTGGTCTGGTCGGTGAGGGCGTTGGCTCTTCGGTGAGCAACCGGTACTCGCTGGTTGGTTTCGGGGGCAGGTCATCCAGCAACCATCTGGATCCCCATGCCCATGATATGGATTCAGTAACGGCGGGCACTCAGGAGTGGGGCAGTTCCACCGATTTTGCTGCTGCAACGTCGACGCTGGTTACCAACGGTGGCACGGAAGACGGCTGGAGCGCGCTGGACTGGGCACTGAATAAACTGAGCTATCGCGCGGATGCCGCAGTTAACTTCGTGCTGGTTACCGACGAGGATCGTGACAACACCAATGGTAACCTTACTAAAGAGGGTTTGCTGGCGGGTCTGGGCAGCAAGAACGCCCTGCTCAACGTGGTAGTAAACAACCGCTTTGGTTGTGGTGGGTCCTCTACCAATGCCATTGGTATCGACAGCGATGATAACGGTTTTCTGACCGATGGTTTGGGTGGTTTCACCAAGTGTGAAGGCGCTGGCAACATCGGTAGTGGTAACGGAACCACTGGCAGCGACTACGTCGATCTGGCCCTGAATTCCGGCGGTGCCGCCTGGAACCTGAACATTCTCCGTTCCGGTGGTACTAACGCAGATTCGTTCACCGCATCGTTTGTTGACACCAAGGTACAGGAAATTACCGAGCAGCCTCCGGTTTCTGTGCCGGAGCCCGGTACCCTGGCCCTGCTGGGTCTGGGTCTGACTGGCCTGGCATTCCGCCGCAAGAAAGCCTGATCGTTCGATTGAGGCTTGCAGTAACAAGGGCGCCTTCGGGGCGCCCTTGTTGTTTTTGTGACCGTTATCATCAGGGGCTTTGAGGCCCGCTAAGCGTTATTTCCAACAAAGGTTGATACAGACTGACAGATGGCGTCGGGCTCGGTCAGTGGCGCCCAGTGCGGGGCATCCAGTTCCTGCAGCGTGAGTTTACCGGTCCATTGCACCAGGCATTCGGTGAGTTGACGGCCAACGTAGGCATCCCGGGTAGGAATGATCACCTGAACGGGGCAGCGGGTGTGCCGTGGCCTGGGGCGTAGCAGTCTGGGCAGAAAGTTTGCCCGGTAGAGTTTTACGCCATATTGCCCGTCTGCCTTCTGCAAGGGGCTGAAGCTGGCGTCAGCGACCTGTTCCTGTTTCTTGAGATAGTCGGGCCAGACTTTGTCCAGCCCGGCTTTCCAGATTACTTCCGGAAGTAGCGGCAGCTGGAACAGAAATACGTACCAGGAACTCGCCAGCTGCCGCAGTACTTTGGTAGTACCGCCGTTTGCCGGTGAGCCGATCTGATTGCGAATCCAGAAGCCGACATGATCCAGGCAGGGGCCGGAAATGGACGTGTAGGAACGGATACGCTGCTGGAGGTCGGGGTCGGTGACCGATTCCCAGCTCTGGATGGAGCCCCAGTCGTGGGCAACCAGATGAAATGGTCGGTCGGGGATTATGGCGTTGACGACTGCTTGCAGATCCTTTGCCAGTAACGACAGGCGATAGTCCCGGGTCCGGGCTGGCTTGTCGGAACGGCCGGCACCGCGGACATCGTAACGAATCACCAGATACTCCTGGCTGAGTGTGGCCGTGACCTTGTCCCAGACACTGTGGTTGTCGGGGTAGCCGTGTACCAGAACAATGGGCGTTGCTTCCGGGTTGCCCTCCGCAACGGCGTAGAGAAGAAGGTCTCCACTGGTCACCCAGTGTTCATGTTTGGTCGGCATCAGTCCGCTCCCGGCATAGTGTGTTTAAACGCCAGAGTAGCGATATCACTGGTCACACTCTGTGGCCAAAGGGGCCAGAAGTCGTTCAGTCCACCAGGGCAACCGATTTGATCTGGAGCCACACCGGCTGGCCAGGTGTGAGTGCCAGCTGGGCCGCGGAGCGGCTGGTGAGCCGGGACAGAAACGGAGTATTGCCAGCCAGCAGGCGCACCAGGGTGGTGCCGGGGGTGACGTCAGTCTCGACGTGGTCCACCCGCGCCGGCAGCAAATTCTGGATACTCTGGTCGCGATGCTCCGTCAACGCGATACTCACATCTCTTGCCAGTACCTGTATGCGGGCCTGGTCACCGTGCCGGAAGCGCGGATCCTGTCGTAGCCACAAGCTGCCACCATCAAAGCTGAAGCGGGCGAGATGCCATGGCTCATCCAGCGCATCCAGTGTTGCCTGAACCAGTACGCCTGCGTCTTCCTCCAGCCGAAACGGCTGGTCCACACGGGCCAGAGTCTCTTGCAGCGGTCCCTGTGCGATAACACGCCCGTTGTCCATCATTACAATGTGGTTGGCCAGGCGCGCCACTTCGCTGGTGGAGTGGGAAACGTAGATTATCGGAATGGCCAGATGGTCGCGCAGCCGCTCAAGGTAGGGCAGTATCTCCTGCTTTGAGCTCTGATCCAGTGCCGACAGAGGTTCATCCATCAGCAGCAGTCGCGGGCTGGTGAGAATGGCCCGGGCAATGGCAACCCGTTGTCGTTCGCCCCCGGACAGTCTGGCAGGCATACGCTCCAGAAGGTGGGCCAGCCCGAGCCAGGAGACGGCATCGTCAAATCGGATCTGGCGGTCCTGTGCCGGAACCCGGCGCTGCCCGAACGTCAGGTTTCGGAGTACTGACAGGTGGGGAAAAAGATGCGTCTCCTGGAACACATAGGCCAGAGGCCTCTGATGAACCGGTCTGAACAGGTTGTCTTTCTGCCAGGGCGTGCCCCATACGGAAAGCTGTCCGTGAGCCTGCTGCAGCCCGGCGATGCAGCGGAGCAGCGTGGTTTTGCCGCATCCGGAGTGACCGAATAAAGCGGTAATCCCGTTGCCGGGTAGCTTCAGGTCGACATCCAGTTCAAATCCGGGAAAGCGGCAGATAAAACGTGCCTCGATGGCTGTGGGATTCATCGCAGGGCCCCCGCCCGGGCCCTGCCATTGAGGACGTACAGGGTCACCAGGACGATGAAGGAAAACGCCACCATGCCCGCAGCCAACCAGTGGGCCTGGGTGTACTCCAGGGATTCCACGTGATCGTAGATGGCCACCGACAGCACTTTGGTCTCGCCCGGGATATTGCCGCCAATCATCAGGATGACGCCGAACTCGCCAATCGTGTGGGCGAAGGTCAGCACGCTGGCGGTGATGAACCCGTTGCGGGCCAGCGGAATCACCACAAAGAAAAAACGGTCCCAGGGCCCGGCCCGGAGGGTGGCGGCGGTTTCCAGAAACCCTTCACGGATACCCTCGAAAGCGTTCTGCAGGGGTTGCACGGTAAAGGGCAGGGAATAGATAACCGAGGCCACTACCAGGCCCTCAAAGGTGAACGGTAGTAAACCCAGGCCAAGACGTTCTGTCAGTTGGCCGACCCAGCCATTCGGGCCAAGCAGTAGCAGAAGATAGAATCCGAGCACCGTGGGCGGCAGGACCAATGGCAAGGCGACGACCGCAGCAATCGGCTGGCGCAGCCAGTGGCGGGACCGGGCCAGCCACCAGGCGATCGGGGTTCCTACCAGCAGCAGTACCAGGGTTGTCAGTGAAGCCAGCTTCAGCGTCAGCCAGACCGGCTGCCAATAGGTTTCCAGCATCAGTCCGCCGTGTCGTATCCGTAGTCCTGAATAATCGCAGCAGCCTCCGGAGATTGCAGGAAGGCGAGCCAGTCTCTGGCGGCGGCATTGTCGGCACCGCGCTTCAGAAGAATCGCCTGCTGGTCGATGGGGGCGTAATAGGCTTGCGGAATCCGCCAGAGTGTTCCGTCCTGATTCGGCCAGGCTTTGACTTGAGCCAGCGCCACGAGCCCGGCCTGGGCATTGCCGCTGGCAATGAACTGAAAAGTCTGGGCGATGGAGTCGCCACGGACCAGTTTGGGCTGTAGCGGTGACCAGAGTTCCAGGTGTTCCAGAACCTGCTGTGCGGCCAAGCCATAGGGGGCAGTTTTAGGATTCGCGATGGCCAGCCGCGAGAACGGCTGTTCGCTCAGGTAGGCGATGGGAGAGATAAAGGCCGCGGTCTCAGGGCTCCAGAGCACAAGCTTGCCCCTGGCATAGGTAAAGCGAGAACCGGGAACGCCCATCCCGTCGGATTCCAGTAACCGGGGGCGTTGAGCATCGGCCGCCATGAACACATCAAATGGAGCACCGTTGCGAATCTGGGCGTAGAGTTTGCCCGTGGAGCCGAAGCTGGCGGTGACCCGGTGACCGGTTGAGGCCTTGAATGTCTCCACCAGACTGGCGGTGGTGTCGGTGAAATTGGCAGCGACGGCGAGGGTCAGGTTCCCCGCATAGGCGTTGCTCAGGGGCAGAAGCAGCCAGATTGCCAGCAAAGGGAAGAAGCGCCAGCAGGTACGGCGGCTCATAGCGATTCCTTATGGTAGTGACTGGGCCAGTGGCAGGTCGCCGGCCTCCGACCGAGCGGGCGACTGAATACGGCATAAGGTTAGCACGTATTGCCACACTTCCATGCGATTGGTTTCATTGAGCATCTCATGGCGCCCGCCGTCGAACAACCGCAGCGTTACCTGCTCGATGCCCGACTCCCGGATAGTCTGAAAATGCTGGCGGACGCCTTTCCCCATCTCGCCCACGGCATCGGCGGTGCCGGACAGCAAGTGTACCGGCAGATCCCGATGCCAGGTTGCCGGCCGGATGCTTAGCATACCGCCAATGAAGTCCTGCCAGAGCCCCACGGAGCAATCGAAACCACAGGAAGGATCGGCTTCGTAGCGGTCTACCTGCTCGGCATCACGGCTCAGCCAGTCGCTGCCGGTACGGTTGGGCCGGAAAGCACGATTGAACTGGCCAAAGGTCATCTTGCCGATGAGCCGGCTGCGATGGCGCCGGCCACGGACGCCGGCAATCAGGTTGACCAGCAGCCGCGAGGCCAGCAGTTGGGGCCGGTGGATGCGGTTGGTGGCACTGAGTATCAGGGCGTTGATACGGTCGCCGTATTGCTGGGCATAGCTCTGAGCGATGAAGGATCCCATGCTGTGGCCGAGCAGATTCACCGGCAGGCCTGGATGCTGCTTGCGGGCGGTCTCTACCACCTGTGCCAGATCGCCCACCACCCGTTGCCATCCGTCCTGGTCTGCATAATGCCCCTGGTGTTCAGCCGGGCAGTGGGGGCCATGACCCCGGTGGTGATAGGTGATGACAAGAATGTTGTGAGCCCCGAGCCAGCGGGCCAGCTCCTGGTAGCGATCACCGTGCTCCGCCATGCCATGGCTGATCACCAGAATGGCAACTGGCTGTGCCGGCAGGTATTGCCGTCCGGCAATGGTGTGGCCATCAGGGGTATTCAGCGTCAGAGGGTGTTCGGTCATGGTTTCGGCCCGCATCCTTGTTGTTGTTCTGAGGTGCCGGGCGCTGCCACTCCGGCGGATTCCATAAATGCTGAAGACGGGACAATAAGCTGCCGGGGCGGGCCATGTCGCGGAACATGTCCACATATTCGTGGGTCCAGAGCACAATCAGGTTATTGGAATGAATCTGCCGGGTAATGCCGTATTCCGGTGGGTTGCTGTCGCTCTCCGGGACAAAGGTTCCGAACAGGCGATCCCAGATAATCAGTGTGCCACCGTAATTGCGGTCGATGTATTCCGGATTGCGGCCATGGTGTACCCGGTGATGGCTCGGGGTGTTGAAAAGGAATTCGACCCAGGCCGGCAGATGCCGCACCAGCGTGGTGTGCACGAAAAACTGCTACACCAGGGAGAAAGCATAGGCGATGCCGATCCACACCGGGTTGAAACCGATCAGCGCCATGGGCAAATAGAAAATCCACATGCCGTTGAAAATGTTGGTGGCATTCTGGCGCATGGCGGTGGAGAAATTCATGCGTTCGGACGAATGATGGACTACATGGGCGGCCCAGAACCAGCGCATGCGGTGGCTGGCCCGGTGCATCCAGTAAAAACAGAAATCCACGCCGAGAAAGGTCAGAAATCCGGTCGCCCAGTTCAGCTCCAGTTCCAGTTCCAGCAAGCGGTAGTGATAGCAGAGGGCGTAGACGGGGAAGGCGATCAGACCGGCAAAAAGTAGCTCCGTAACCTGGTAGCCGGCACCGAGGGCGAAGTTGCGAATAGCCTCCGGCACGTTCATCAACCGTGGATCATGCCGTATCTTCAGGTATTCCCACAAGGTAACCGCAATGAACACGGGGGTGGCGATAACGAAAATCAGCTGTCGTTCGTCAAGTGCCAGCCAGGGGGCCAGGAACTGCCAGAGGCTGATCAGCCCGCTGTCTTCCAGCACTGTCCGCATCATGTCGATCAACACCATGGCCGCTCCCCGAATTATTTTTGTTGGGAGTCATCATCGCACAGCGCCGGGTAAAGGCGATGTTCTATTGCGCCAGGGTTGCTGGCCTATTCCGCCACCGCCTGGCCAGCGTCACCGGTTCTGGCGATACACCGCGGCGATGGGATCGATTGCAGCCTGCCATTCGGATAGCCAGGCCTGCACAGGCTTCGGAACCCTGGTTGGCTTTGGCCATGGTACCGGGTACTCGGGCGGCTGGAACAACGGCGCCAGCAGTGAGCATGCAGTGAGATCGGCGCGGGTAAACTGGTCACCGACGAGGAACGGACGTTGCTGGTAGATCTCTGCCAGTTCCTTGACCAGGGCCTCCAGGGTTGCCTGTGAGCTATCGGCGGTTTTCTGGTTGATCTTCATCCACTTGCGCATGATCTCATCAACCCGGCTGAAGGCCAGGCTAAGCAGGATGCGATTATAGAACGGCGTACCCGCTGCCAGCATGGGTACCACCACTTTCGGGCGCTGCAGAAAATAGTGGTACACCCAGGTGCGCAGAGCGGGGCCGGCCTGTTCGTCCAGCTTTTGTTCCCATTCCAGGGCCCTGGCCTGAAGGCCTGGATCCGTCGGCAACAGGGGCTTGTCTGGAAAGACCTTGTCGAGGTAGTCCAGGATCTGTGCGGACCCCTGGATGATCTGGCCGTCGTGTTCGAGTACCGGTACAGACGACTCGGCCCCGGTCAGTTTGCGAATCGTGTTTACATGCTGGCCCGGGAGCAGGTTGACGGTCTGATAGTTGATGCCCTTGTAGTCCAGGGCCCAACGCGCCTTTTCGCAGTAGTGCGAAATGCAGAACTGATAGAGTTTGATCGCCATGGTGTAGCTCCGGATGTCTGGTAACTCAAGATTAACCTTTCTGTATGCGAATTCCCAAGACGGCAGGCGTAGAATGCAATGGTTATCTCACTATGTATCAGGGGGTTATATGAGTCTTGCAAAGAATGTCATGGCGATGTTGCTGATTACCGGGTCGCTCTGGGGCTGCTCCCTCAATGCCGAGAAAGAGGGTGGAAAGCCCGGTTCGCTGGCCGGTAGCCAGTGGATGGTGGAAGAAATTGATGGTGAGCCGGTACTTGAGGGTAGTGAGGTTACCATCGGGTTCACCGATGAAGGGCGGGTGTTTGGTTCATCGTCCTGCAACCGTTACAACGGAGGCTGGCACATTCAGGGTCAAGAACTGGTGTCTTCCCAGATGGCCGCGACGCGAATGGCCTGCCCTGAAACCCTGATGCAGCAGGAAAACCGGTTTTTGAAACTGTTGGGCGATGTTCACGGGTATCAGTTTGCCGCTGACGGCCGGCTGGTGCTTGAGACCGGCCAGGGCGTTACCATCCTGGCTTCGCCAGCGGCTACGCAGGAGTAGTTAAGAGCGTCTTGGCAATGACGTGCTACAGGCAGGTTTCTGACTCAGTGCTTTGCGTCGATCGTGGTGAATCCAGGATGGAATCTCTACAATGGCGACTTGTAGTCTGGAACAACAGAGGATGTGTTCATGTTTTTGCGACAAGGTGTATCGCTGTCAGTCGTGGTTCTTGCCGGCGCCCTGATCAGTGCCTGTGCCTCCAGCCCGACGAAAACGGGCTTGTCGGAGTTTGGCCGTTACCAGTGTGGCCAGCTGGACGTTACGGTCACCAGCTCCGGTGACGACGAACTGGTAGGACTGGAATACCTGAATCGCCGGATTCTGCTCAAGCCGGCCGAGAGCGCCTCCGGCGCCTTGTTTGTCGCGCCCGGCGACCCGGATACCCGGTTCTGGAGCAAGGGGGAGCGGGCAACGCTGAGCCTGCGTGGCGAGACGCTTCCCGAGTGCCTGGAGCCGGGTGCCATTGAATCCTCGTTTCGTGGGATAGGCACGGAACCGTTCTGGTCTGTTGTTATCGAGAATGGCCAGATGCGGCTGACCCGTCCTTACGACCAGCAAGTTACCGAAGATATCCGCCTGAACGAGATTCTTGCCAATCGCCACGGTCGCGCCTATGAAGCCACGCTGGGTGACGAGCGGACGGAGGTGCGGATCGCTCATCAGTTGTGTGAAGACCAGATGGCTGGCGCTCAGTATCCGGCTCAGGTTCGTTTGACACTCGGCGATGAGACATTTGAGGGTTGTGGCGGGGATCGTCAGCGGCTGTTCCGGGGTGCCGAATGGGCGGTGGAAGACCTTGCCGGTGCCGGCATTATTGACCGCTCCAGAATGACCCTGAGGTTTCTGGCGGACAACCGGGTAGCTGGCCGGGCTTCCTGTAATCGCTATACGGGAAGTTACAACCTGACGGGAGAAGGGTTGTCCTTCAGTCTTCAGGCCACCACCATGATGGCCTGTGCGCCGGCATTGATGAATCAGGAAAGGCGTTTCCTGGAGCTGCTGGAAGAGGTAACGGATGGCCGGATCGGCCGGCATGGTGAATTGCTGCTGCAAACACCCGCTGGCAATACCATCAAGGCTTTTCAGTCCGAGGTGGAAAGCCCGTAGGACGCCTTGATCACGTCCAGGCGGCCAGTTTCAGCCAGCCTGGCCAGACCCGCATCCAGCAGTCTGGCCAGTTCCCCCGATCTTGGATTCCCGGCCGAGAAGGCAATGTAGACGGGGGCCTGGTGGGCGATCCCGGCCAGTCTTGGAGGTGGATATCCGGAATGCTCCCGCAAAAACCAGCTCATGACCGCCTGGTCTTCGGCGAAGGTATCGGTGCGTTCCTGTGCCAGAAGTCTGAGAGCTCGCCCGAGGGGCGCTGCTCCGGAGATGACCCACACTCGTTCGGGGTCATCGGTATAGTCTGCAATATATCGATCCAGCTCCGGAGAGTAGGAGTAACCGTTGATCACCAGCAGGGTTTTTCCGTTAAGCGACTCCAGACCCCGGTATTGCCATTGACTCTCCGGATGCGTGTACAAGCCGATACGGGCAGTGCCCATGGGGCGCTCCGGAAAGACAAAGTCCGGGGCGTCGCCTTTCAGGGCGCCGATAACGCCATCAATCCGGTTCTCCCGGGCCAGGCTCAGGGAGCGGGCCCAGCCATAGTTTCTGTACTCAACGTCAAAGCCCGATGCGGCAAAAATCTCCCGCGCAATATCCACCATATAACCTTCCTCCGGCGCACCAGCCCGGCAGTTATGGGGGCACCAGGGGTCGGCGGCGAGAATGATCCGGTGTTGATCAGGGTGGGGGGCAGGTTGCTGGCGCGTGGCGCTTTCCGTGGCTTCATGTCGTCCTGGTTCTGTAGCCTCATCGGGTGAGCAGGCGGCCATCAACAGGGCCAGGATGAGCAACGGGAATCTGGGCATGAGCGAACCGGGTCACGGTAATCTGCGAAGGTGCATTTTCATAGTATACCCTTGCATACTATTTGCAATAACAGGTTCGGCACTGTCAACGGACTGAAGCATTCCTGGCGCACACTGTCAGCAGCCGTTGCCAGAGAGCCTGAAATGACCGAACTGAAAGCATTGACGCCCCACGCGGTGATACCAGCGGAGCAAGCCCGCCGGGACAAAGGCCAGAAACGAAGGCTTCGCACTTTCCTGCCGGAGCTGATCCAGCTCGAGCGGCTGCTGGCGGAGGCGCCGGAAGGTGTCTCCAGTTCCGTGCTGTCCCGGGTGAGCGTTCGCGATCTTGAACTGCCGGTCTATCGGGTCGATCTGGGTACCGATCGCAAGGATGCGCCCGTTGTTATGCTCATTGGCGGAGTTCATGGGCTTGAGCGTATCGGCACGCAGGTGGTGATGGCGTGGCTGTCTTCTTTTCTGGCACGCCTGGCCTGGGATGACAGCGTACGGGCGCTTCTGGAGCGGGTGCATATCACGCTTCTGCCCATGCTGAACCCGGGCGGCATGTACCTGAACCAGCGCAGCAATCCGAAGGGGGTTGATCTGATGCGTAATGCGCCGATTACGGCCCAGGATCGCAGTGCCTTCCTGTTGGGAGGGCAGCGGCTTTCACCACGCTTGCCCTGGTATACCGGTGATCCCGAACAGGGGATGGAAGCCGAGAACCTGGCCCTCGAGTCGGTGATCCGGGAACTGCTCCCGGGCCGTCCATTCAGCCTGGCGCTGGATTGTCACTCCGGGTTTGGCTGGCAGGATCAGATCTGGTTTCCCTACGCCTATCGCCGCCGGCCCATGCGCCGTATTGGCTCGGTCATGGCGCTCAAGCTGATCTGGGAACAGGCCTACCCCAATCACACGTACCGGTTTGAGCCGCAATCTGCCCACTATCTGACCCATGGTGATCTATGGGACTACTTTTACAAACAGGTTAACCGAACCAGCGACGGAGTTTTCCTGCCGCTCACCCTGGAAATGGGATCCTGGCGCTGGATTCGTAAACGCCCGCGTCAGCTGTTTCGGCTGGAAGGCTTCTTCAACCCACTGGTTCCGCACCGACACCAACGGGTGTTGCGCAGTCACATGCCGTGGATTGATTTCCTGTTGAACGCCGCTGCCAGTCATGAGAACTGGTTGCCGGGGTCGGATGAAGAGTCCATGCTGAGGGAAGCTGCCATTATGCACTGGTACAGGGATAGCCGATGACATGCACTGGATCCTTCTGAGAGGCCTCACCCGGGAGCAGGGCCACTGGGGCGATTTCCCGGCACAGCTTCGCTCGGCCTTTCCGGAACACCGGTTCCACACCATTGATCTGCCGGGCACCGGCACACTGTTCCGCGAGGATTCTCCCGGCACTATCCCTGAGATTCGCAGGCGCGTCTGTGAGCAGGTCAATCATATACCCAGGCCGTTCAGCCTGTTGGCGCTGTCCATGGGTGGTATGGTGGCCCTTGACTGGGCGCAGCATGCGGAACCCGGGGAGTTGCAGCACCTGGTTCTGGTCAACACCAGTTCCGGTTTCAGTCCGTTCTGGAAACGCATGCGCCCGCTGGCCTGGCCGCGCGTCACTCAGCTGCTGGCACGTCGCGAGCTGTTTCACCGGGAACGGGATATTCTGCGACTGACGTCCAATCGAGAGATTCCACTGTCGGTGTGCAAAGCCTGGTACAGCATCCAGCGCCAGCGCCCGGTCAACTATTATACGGCGTTCAATCAGTTGCAGGCGGCGGCCCGGTTTCAGCCCTTGCCCGAGCGGCCCATGGCAGATGCCCTGCTGCTTGCCAGTAAGGGTGACCGTATTGTGCACTGGCATTGCAGCGCCGAACTGGAACGACGCTGGTGCTGGACGCTTCGGCTGCATCCGGATGCCGGGCACGATCTGCCGCTGGATGAACCCGACTGGATCATTCGGCAGATCAAAAACTGGTTGCCCGGCCAATAGCGGTTGCTTGACGCAACTGTTTTTTGCGGTCACGCTCATTGGCGTCAATTCAACGAGTGAACGGAGCCAATAACAAGATGAAACTCTTCGAAACCCGAACTGCCCCTAACCCACGCCGAGTGCGCATGTTCCTGGCCGAGAAAGGCTTGCTGGACCAGGTTGAACTGGTGCAGGTGGATATTGAAAAAGGGGAGAACCTGAGCCCGGAATTTGTTGCCCGCAACCCGATGAAGAAAGTGCCGGTACTGGAACTGGACGACAGCACCTGCATTGCCGAAACCATGGCCATCTGCCGCTATTTTGAAGAAAGCTATCCGGACACGCCCAGCTTGTTGGGTGAATCGGCGCTGGAGAAAGCCCAGGTGGAGCAGTGGCTGCGCTGGATCGAATTCTATTTCATGATGCCCACCGGCATGTGCTTTCAGCACACCACCGGCTATTTCAAGGACCGGATGAATCCCATCAAGGAGTGGGGGGAAGAGTGCGGCCAGGGCGTCGAGAAATTCATGCATTTCCTGAACAAGCAGCTCGAGGGCAGGGAATATCTTTGCTGTGACCGGTTCACCGCGGCCGACATCAATGCCTTCACCACCGTGGCCTTCGCCCGGGTGGTCAATATCCGCATCAAACCGGAGCAGGAACACCTGCAGGCCTGGTTCGACCGGATCAAGGCTCGGCCTTCGGCGCAGGCCTGACGTTTGCCGGTGACCTGAAGTCCAGCCGGCTGATAGTATCGCTTGATGGGATGGCGCGCCCTGTTCACACGGGGGCGCCAGGAGCGAGCCGTGCGACTTGAAGGACTGAATGATGAGCAACAGTGCCAACCT
>CETO01078733.1_pt1 | contig 23240 bp, 24 predicted proteins | sample 531351 | NCBI WGS metagenome assembly CETO01 (sample SAMEA2622678, study PRJEB7988) | marine metagenome | isolation source: saline water (ENVO:00002010), including | reverse complement strand
AAGCATTAAAAAACGCCTCATTCGAGGCGTTTTTTGTTTCTGAATCAGCGTGTCTACTTTTCTGTTGGGGGGAGTACCCAGTAGATACCGTGAAACTCGGCCACTGGCGTTGTATCGTCGAGTACTTCCACTTCCAACTCCAGCTTGCACTTTTTGCCTTTTTCCAGCAGGGTAAATTTGCCCTTCAATCGTTCCAGGTTACACACGGCACGAGGCTTCATGGTAATGGGCTTATGGTAATGGATATTACCGTCTCCCAACACAATATCGCCATTCAGCCCGCGTTCTTTTAACTGTAAGAATATCATTCCCCAGCCAGTCAGGGTGGCCAGCGAAAAAATGCTGCCCGCAAACATAGTGCCGTGGATATTGATGTTTTTATTCAGCGAAGCGCGGGTTTCCAGGGTTTTACCGGTATACTGATGCAGTTTAATGCCCATGTGTTCGGTAATCGGGATGGTTTCTGACCAGGTGTTTTGCAATTCCTGACACCAATCGGGGTGCAATACCAGTAAAGAGAAGTCGTCGAGCTTTTTGACCATTTGCTGACGCTTTAGCAGGCCGAGCTCGTTCGGGGCTTCACGTTCAATTTTAAACCCACAGGCCTTGAAGAAGTCGATGGATATCTCGCGACTGTTGGTGACTGCACGAATGGCGCCCAGCTCCCTGGCTACGGCCTCCAGTGCATTAAGAATAAGTTGGCCAAGCCCTCGACGCTGATAATCACTGTGGACGGCGATGTGGCGTATTTGCGCCTCTTCCGCGGTGTTAAGGTGAACACGACCGCAAGCCACGATATCCCCATTGTTGTTGACAACTACGCGGTGCTCACTGACCTGCTCGTACTCGTCTTTTTCCGAACCAGGCGGAAAGTTCCAGGGTTGACGCAGATATTGCCATCGAAAATGATAATACGCGGCTAACTCTTCGTCGCTTTGTGGTGTTACGATTTTAAACACAAGTAAGTTGTCTCGTATTGCTCACAGGGTTACACATTAAATCCTATGCCTTCACTAACAGCAAGCGACATAAGACGAATAGAATGGATTTGGCTACACCTGGAAGTGAAAGGTAACAGGCCCATCGTTAACTAAATGGACCTTCATATCTGCGCCGAACTCGCCAGTTTGTACAGGGATCCCGGTTGCCTTCAGGGCTTCAACAAATTGAAGGTACAAGGCTTTACCAACCTCCGGTGACGCGCCGCGGGAAAAGCCCGGTCGGTTTCCTTTTTGAGTGTCAGCCACCAGGGTAAATTGCGAAACCACCAGAACAGAACCGCCAGCTTGCTGAACATTCAGATTCATTTTCCCTTGTTCATCACTGAACATACGGTACTGACTGACTTTCTTTACCAGTTTGTCGATTTGCATCTGGCCGTCTTCTTTTTCGACGCCTAACAGCAACAACATGCCCTGTTCGATGTGGCCAATTGTAGTAGCGTCTACCGTGACGCTGGCCTCTGATACGCGCTGAATTAATCCAATCATAACGTGTTTCGTAATAGTGTCCTGAAATGTTGAACTGCGTTTTTTAACGCCTGCTTTATGGCCGGCTCCGAGCTACTGTGCCCGGCACCGTCAATAAGATGTAACTGGCTCAGCGGCCAGCGCTCATGTAATGCGGTTGCATTTTCCGGCTTGCAGATTGTATCACATCGCCCATGGATAATGATGCCTGGCAAATGCGCAAGCGCCCCGGCGCGATTCAGAATGTCGTTTTCAGGAATAAAGCACTGCTGCGCAATGTAATGCCATTCCAGTACAGCCAGCGACATTACGGTGGGGTGAGCGGGTAGCGTTGTTGGGTAACCGGGGCCGGGATATACCCGTGCGATGCTCTCTTCCCAGTTATACCATTTAATTGCGGCGAGCTGAGCCTGCTCCGACGTAAGGTCGGCAAACTGGCTGCGGTAATATTGCAGGATATCTTCTATCGACGTCGCTTCAGGGCAGCCCTCGATGTAAGTCGGGTACAAATCCGGGTAGACTTGAGCGGCGCCGCCCTGTGGGGTTAAGAACCAGTCAAAGTCCTGTTGGCGGGCAAGGAAGATACCTCTCAGAATCAAACCACTAATAGTGTCGGGTTCTTCCAGCGCGGCCAGTAAAGCGAGTGTACTGCCCCAACTGCCGCCAAACAGCAACCATTTGTTTATGCCCAGGTGTTCTCTTAAACGTCGAATGTCGGCTAACAAATGTTGGGTGGTATTGTTGGTGAGCGATAAATGCGGCGTCGAACGACCACACCCTCGCTGCTCAAAGCCGATAACATGGAAGGCATCCAAAGGGAAAAAGTCAGTGTAATCTGGTGACAATCCAGCGCCTGGACCGCCATGCAGCATGAGCACAGGAATGCCCTGTGGGTTGCCGGAACACTCGTAATACATATGGTGGTTGTCGCCAACGTCTAAATGGCCCTGATGATAGCGAACGGTGGTCACTGATATTTTCTCTTACAAATCAAAATTCGAAATCGTTGTAACTTAACCCTAATTGATTTAGTTTACAGTGTAAATTGTATTTGTTTTGAGGTAATTTCATGGCTGGTCAAGGTTCAGGCGGTAACGTTATCGCTGCAATTTGTAGCTTCTTTATTCCAGGTTTGGGTCAATTAGTGCAAGGCCGTATTATGGCGGCGTTGATGTTCTTTATTATCTGTGCGGTCAGTTATGCGCTGTCGGCCACCATCATTCTTATTTTTATGTGGGTGGTAGGTGCAATTTTCCACCTGTGGTCAATTATTGATGCGGCGAAGTTCAGAAGCCCAGCCTAACCGGAAAAGGTGATCCATGCGAAGCTTAATACCCGTAGCAATGACCCTGGCTTTATCGGTTGGTCTGTCTGGCTGCCAGAGCGCTTATTATGCGGCCTGGGAGAAAGTCGGCGTAGAAAAGCGTGAAATCCTGGTCGATCGTGTAGAAGACGCCAGAGATTCACAGCAAGAAGCCGAAGAGCAGTTCACGTCTGCTCTGGAAGAATTCTCTGCGTTACTGCAATTTGATGGCGGTGAACTTGAGGAAGCGTACGAAGCATTAAACGATAAGTACGAAGCCAGTAAAAAAGCGGCCGATGATGTAACCAATCGCATCGATAAAATTGAAAGCGTAGCAGAAGCGTTGTTTGATGAGTGGGAAACCGAACTGGAACAGTATTCAAACGCGAGTCTGAAACGCACCAGTCAACAAAAGCTGTCAGAAACGCGCTTGAAGTACAACAAAATGGTACGGGCAATGCGTCGTGTTGAAAGCAGCATGCAACCTGTGCTGTCAACGCTGCAAGACAACGTGCTGTTCTTAAAGCACAACCTGAATGCCAGTGCTATTGGTGCGCTTCAGGGTGAGTTAGGCACTATCGAAAAAGACGTGAAAAGCCTGCTTAAAGATATGCAAACGGCTATTTCTCAGTCGAATGCGTTTATTGCCGACATGGCAGGATAATTCGTTGCATGTATAACAAAAAGGTCAGCAAATGCTGACCTTTTTTGTATGCGTTGCGCTTTGACGTTTACTTGGTCGGTAAATCCCGGGGTTCTTCCGTGGTGCCTTTTTCTGTTTCCGAGGCATCAGCCAGTGAACAGGTGAATTCTGCGCCAACCAATACCACTATCCATGACAAGTACACCCATAAAAACAGGATAGGCAGCGCAGCCAGCGCGCCGTAAATAACCTGATATGACGGGAAGCTGGTGACATACAGCGCAAAGCCCTTTTTACTGAACTCGAACAGCATGGTGGCGAGAACAGCGCCGCCGAGTGCGTGTTTAGCGGGAACCCGTCGATTAGGTACCAGCATGTACAAAATAATAAAGGCGGCCAGTGCCGTAAAACTGGGCACCAGCTCTAACATGAATGTGCCAAGTCCTGGTGTATACTCTTCAGCGAACTCTGCCAGACCTGTCAGATAAGATGTCATTAACACACTGGCTCCCATGAGCAGCGGGCCCAGCGTAATCACCATCCAGTAAATAGCAAAGGTGTAAATAAGCGGACGGTCGCTTTGTGTGCGCCAAATGCGGTTCAGGGTTTTGTCTACGTTGGAAATAAGCAGCAGGGCCACCACTAATAACGACAGAATACCCACCGCGCCCATTTGCGAGGCATTACCTACAAAGTCGCCAATGTAACGATGTACCACGTCACTGGCGGTAGGCACAAAGTTGCTGAAGATAAACTGTTCAAGTTTACTACGGACTTTGTCGAACGCGGGGAAGGCAGACAAAATGGTAAAAAATACCATGATGAAGGGGACCAAAGATAACAGGGTAACGTAGGCTAAGTGTCCTGCCGAGATGGCGATGTTGTCGGTACGGCACCGGGTAACGAAGATGGTGCCAAAGTGCAGTAATTTTGGTTGCCAGGTTTCCCTTAGCTGTTGCCAGTCAGGCTTTTCCACAACAATTCCTTGCCTATGCTAAAAAGCATAGTCTACCGCGTCCTTGCGGTTCATCAAATAATTTGTGATACGGGCGTTTAATTCCCGTTGGCACGTACACCCAGCATGTGGCAAATAGCGTAGCTCAATTCGCTGCGGTTCAGGGTATAGAAGTGGAAGTGCTTCACGCCTTCTTTGGCCAGTACTTTTACCATATCCATGGCAATGTTGGCACCTAACAGGTTGCGTGTGGTCTGATCGTCATCGTCCAGCCCTTCGAACATTTTGTGCAGGTAACCTGGGACGTGTACGTTCGTAAAGCCTGCAAACTTCACCAGCGTCTGATAATTTGTGACCGGCAATATGCCCGGAACGATATCCAGATCGATACCAGCTGCAGCAGCACGATCGCGGAATCTCAGGTATACGCTCGCGTCAAAGAAAAACTGTGTAATTGCTTCTGTCGCGCCGGCTTCCGCTTTGCGTTTCAGATTCAACAGGTCGAACTGAGCGTTTGGTGCTTCAGGGTGTTTTTCCGGATAGGCCGCAACAGAGATATCGAAATCTGCCACGTCTTTCAGCAGGGCAACCAGATCAGACGCATACATATCGGTTTTTTCAACGCCCTGTGGCAGGTCACCACGCAGGGCTACGATGCGGCGAATACCAGAATCCCAGTAATCTTTAGCAATCTGCTTCAGTTCGTCTTTGGTGGCGTCAACGCACGTTAAGTGCGGTGCCGCGGTTACACCCGTTTGTTGTTGAATGCGCTTTACTATGTCATGAGTACGATCACGCTCACCACTGTTAGCACCGTAAGTCACCGACATGTAAGACGGGTTTAATGGCGCCAAACGCTCAACAGACTTCCACAGGGTCTTTTCCATTGACTCTGTTTTTGGCGGAAAGAATTCAAATGACACGTCTATGTCACGTAGTTCTGACAGCGATTGGTTTAGGGCATCGACCCCTTGTGCGTATGACACCATGATGTAATATTCTCAACTGGACGTTTAGACGTCTAAACTAAAGAATATATGTCTAGACGTCAAGCGGTTTACACTGCTCAATTGACCTTTTCTGTGGTTTGTTTAGAATTTCTCAACATAATAAATAATCATTAGCTGGAATTAATAATGGCAAAGTGGGACGGAAAGTACATTCACCCGTACGCAGAACACGGTAAAAAAAGTGAACAGGTTAAAAAGGTCACTGTTTCGATTCCCATCAATGTACTGAAAGTGCTGACGGATGAACGGACCCGACGCCAGATTAATAATCTGCGCCATGCAACTAACTCGGAGCTGTTGTGTGAGGCATTCCTGCATGCCTTTACCGGGCAGCCGTTACCGGATGATGAAGATCTACGCAAAGATAACCCTAACCGTATTCCGGGCGAAGCGCGCCGCATAATGCTGGAAATGGGCCTGGATCCTGATGCCGAGGAAGGTGAGGAAAGCGAGGAAGAATAATATCAATCCGCTTAATCCATTTATTGTGCACGCAAACAAAAAACGCCTCATTTGAGGCGTTTTTAGTATTGAGAGCTGCTAACTCGTCTATTTGTATTCTGGTACCACGTCTAAACGGGCAACGCCTGAATCAATTGCAGCTTGTGCTACCGCTTTCGCTATGCGCGCGCACAAACGCGGGTCCATGGGTTTTGGAATGATGTAATCTTTACCAAACGACAACGAGTCTGATTTGCTGGCCTTCAGTACAACCTCTGGTACGGGTTCTTTAGAGATAGCCCGCAACGCTTCAACGGCAGCCACTTTCATTTCATCGTTAATGGCTGTCGCCCGAACATCCAGTGCTCCGCGGAAAATAAACGGGAAGCACAATACGTTGTTAACCTGATTGGGATAATCAGAACGACCCGTTGCCATGATGATATCTGAGCGAGTGGCTAATGCCACTTCAGGCTTGATCTCGGGATCCGGGTTTGAACAGGCAAATACAATAGGGTTAGGTGCCATCAGTGCCAGGGCTTCTGGTGGAAGCAGATCCGGGCCGGATACACCAACAAAAATGTCTGCGCCTTCCATCACGTCCTCAAGGGTGCGCTTGTCGGTATTGTTCGCAAACAGCAGCTTGTGTGGTGTTAAGTCGTCACGACGTGTGTGGATCACCCCTTTTCTGTCGAGCATATAAATGCGCTCGCGCTGGGCTCCACACTTAATTAACAGTTCCATACAAGCTACCGCCGCAGCGCCGGCACCCATACACACGATTTTGGCGTCCTCAATGGTCTTGCCTTGCACTTCGAGCGCATTCAGCATCCCGGCCGCGGTAACGATGGCTGTGCCGTGCTGGTCGTCGTGGAACACCGGGATTTTACAGCGCTTGATCAGCTCCTGTTCAATTTCAAAACACTCAGGTGCTTTGATATCTTCCAGGTTGATACCGCCAAACGTGTCGGCAATATTGGCAACCGTATTGATGAATTCTTCCGTCGTGCGGTGTTTTACTTCAATGTCTATCGAGTCCAGTCCGGCGAAGCGTTTAAACAACAGCGCTTTACCTTCCATCACCGGTTTTGATGCCAGTGGACCTAAATTACCCAAACCAAGAATAGCGGTACCGTTGCTGATAACGGCAACCATGTTGCCTTTACCGGTATAGGTATAAGCGGCGTTAGGATCTTCTGCGATTTCGCGACAAGGCTCTGCCACGCCTGGGCTGTAAGCCAGGGCGAGGTCATCAACACTGTCGGCGGGTTTAGACAGTTCTACGCGAATTTTGCCCGGCGTAGGGTAGGCATGATAATCGAGGGCACGTTGGCGAAAATCTGACATTCTGTAAATATCCTGTAATGCTAGTTTTAGCACCTTTATGAAGGTGACCGTCAGTCGCTAGTTTATTATTGTTATTGTTGGCAAACTTTAACACAGTGAAATCGCTATGGTATACAAACAATTTCGCTTACACACCGTTAAAATAACGTGTCCGATGAGTTACTGCCAAATACAGAATACTATACTCACTATTTTTTGTGTTTATCTATTTTGTAAATACTATTTATTTGATGTATCGATAGTGGCGGGTGAGCGGCATATTCACGGCGAGCAGATACAAAAAAAGCGCCGTAAAGGCGCTTTTTTCTGAAACTTACCGGACTTATTTTTTGCCCAGTGCACCGAAACGCTTCTTGAAGCGATCAACACGACCACCGGTGTCAACGTTACGTTGCTTACCAGTGTAGAAAGGGTGACAAGCTGAACATACGTCCAGGTTGATGTCTTTACCCAGAGTAGAACGTACTTTGATCTCGTTGCCACAAGAGCAGTTCGCAGTAATTTCTTCGTATTTAGGGTGGATATCTTGTTTCATTGGGTTACCTCAAAAAAAGGCCGTATCGCTATCCAGCCCGAAGCTGAACACCATACGTTGCTAAATTCAGTACAAGCGATAATCGCTCGGTTTTTAAGAGCGGCGCATATTACTGGATGTCGATTAATCAATCAAGGCTTTTATCGTGTACAACCATTCACTTTGCATTGATATCCACGTAATTGCATCGGCAAGATCTTCGATTAGTGTTATCCTGCTCAATCGGTATATTTTCAACCTTAGCTTATAAAGTCAGATCGTTACCCATGCCAGTTGTTGATGTCGCGGTGCCTGTGCCGCTCAAGCAATCGTTCAGTTATCTCCATGACACACCTGTTGCAACCGGTGTGCGGGTAAAAGTGCCGTTTGGAAACCGAACGCTGATTGGTGTAGTAATAGGTAACATTGAAGCGCAAACCGAAGATACCGGTCTGACGTTAAAGTCAGTCACTGAGGTACTCGATGAAGTGCCGCTGTTTGATCCGACACTGATCACACTGGCTAACTGGCTGGCTAAATATTATCACCATCCTATCGGTGAAGTCTGGTCGACCCTGATGCCCGTGCGGTTGCGAAAGGGCATGCCGCTGACCGACAAACTGGATGCCTTTACCCTCACAGAGGCTGGACAAGACGCACTCGAACAGTCACTGGTACGCGGGAAAAAGCAGCAGTTGTGTCTGGCATCGTTAGCTGACGAGCCGGTAGAAGAGGGCGAAATCAAGCAGCGTTTTTCACCCGCTGTGATTAAAGCGTTATCAGAAAAAGCCCTGATTGAAACGGTGCAAATTAAGCAGGAAATCCAGACAGACTGGGCGTCGTACACATTACAAGAGACGCCACCCATCGCCTCTACCGAACAGGCCGTGGCGATTGCGGGTGTGAATCAAAACGGCACTGAATTTCGGACCTTTTTGCTTGAGGGGGTTACCGGCAGTGGTAAAACGGAAGTGTATTTACAAGTCATCGCCCCGGTGTTGAAGGCCAATCGACAGGTATTGATTCTGGTGCCGGAGATAGGGTTAACGCCACAAACTGTCGGGCGCTTTGAGCGACGCTTCGGTATTAAGGTAGGCGTATTGCACTCACAAATGTCCGACCTGGCGCGCTTGCAGGTATGGCAACAGTCCCGCAGAGGCGAATTGGGCATTGTTATCGGTACGCGCTCGGCGATTTTTACGCCCATGGCGCGTCCCGGCATGATCATCGTTGACGAAGAGCACGATGAGTCTTTTAAGCAGCAGGATGGGTTGCGTTATCACGCCAGAGATTTAGCGGTGAAACGCGCCCAGACTGAGAACGTTCCCTTATTGCTCGGCAGCGCAACACCATCTTTGGAAAGCCTCAATAATGCGCTGGCCAAACGTTACACTCACTTACAACTCAGTGAACGAGCGGGGGGCGCCAGTCATACTCAGTTAAAGGTGCTGGACTCACGTGACCAACCGCTACAGGCTGGTATTGCACCGGGTCTACTCAGCGTTATGCGCAGTCACCTGCAGCAAGGTAACCAGGTACTGGTCTTTTTGAATCGTCGGGGTTATGCGCCGGTGGTGTTATGTCATCACTGCGGACAAACCGTAGATTGCAAGAGCTGTGAACGCCCGTTTACTTATCACAAGTCACAGGGGCGCCTGCAGTGCCATCACTGTGGCGCAAGCAAACGTATGCCAAACCAGTGCAGTGCCTGTCACAGTACGTCTCTGCAAACGTCGGGATTAGGTACCGAACAGCTCGAACAGGGGCTGGGAGAGTTGTTTCCCGATATTAAACAAGTGCGCATAGACAGTGATGCCGTTAGAGGCAAAGACGCGTTGGTAACGCGTTTAGATGAAATCAATGCGCGAAAATACCAATTGTTAATTGGTACACAAATTCTTTCAAAGGGGCATCACTTTCCTCATGTTACGCTGGTGGTGGTGCTGGATTGCGATGGCGCGCTGTTTTCCGCCGACTTTCGTGCGCCGGAAAAATTTGCTCAGTTGATCACGCAGTTAGCTGGCCGCGCCGGGCGCGCCACCAAACCGGGTGAAATGTATATTCAAACCGATAATCCGGGCCACCCGCTGTTACAGGACCTCATTCACAACGGGTTTGCGCACTTTGCCCGCCATGCCCTGCACGAGCGTCAAATGGCCAACTTGCCACCTTACAGTGCTCAAGCTGTGATCCGGGCCGAAGCGAATGCCGCGCAACAGGTGCATACGTTCTTGCAGCAGGTAAAACAGGCCTTTGGCGATCACAGTCACCAGTTTGGTGGTTACATAGCCGGCCCGCTGCCGTGTTTAATAGAAAAGCGACAAGGGCGGTTTCGGTTTATGTTACTGCTTCAATGCTCGCAGCGCGCCGCTTTACACACCTGGATGGCCAGTACCCTACGACAGGTACAGAGTTTACCGTTAGCGACACGGGTACGCTGGAGCCTGGATATTGATCCGGTAGACTTCAGTTAATAACGCGGAAGGTCCACTTTACGCACAGTATTTAAAGGTCTGCGACACAAATTGCGATTACGGGTAAATCTTGGGCAGCTTTTTTTGATCAAGCGCGCTACACTGGTCAGCTCATTGAGAATGTAGCTCATCAGAAATTTGGTTTTTAGCAGCAAATGCGAATCACAACAGTGTCGCATGATGGATAATTAAAAAAGCATTATGTCTCAACGCGATTATGTTTCTCGTGGCCGCGCACCACAGAAAAAACAAAAAAACAAAAAGGCGTCAGGCACAGCACGCAGTAATGCCCCCAAAGCACCGGTAAAAACGGTGTCTTGGATTGCGGTAGCTGTGGTCGTGGCTTTGCTGGTAGGGTTTGCCTACTTCCTGTGGTCTATTAAGGATAACGTGGAACCAGACGGTGCCCAACCCATGGCGAAAAAGCCGGTAGCGGTTGAAGATGAACTGCCTGAATTGCCACAGGAAGAGTGGGAATACATTAAGACGCTGCCTGGTTATGAAGTTGAAGTCGATGTCGCAGAGCAAGAGAAATCGGATAAGCGCTATTTAATGCAGTGTGCCTCATTTAAAACCCGGGCTCAGGCTGAAGAAATGCGCGCAAAAATTGCCTTTCAGGGGCTGGAAGCGCAGATACGCCGAAGTGACGGTGACAATGGCGAGTGGTTCCGGGTGATACTGGGGCCATATGATGCCAAACGCGACGCCGAGCGTGCTAAGCACGCACTGCGTAAAGTGAATATTACCACCTGCCAAATCTGGTACTGGAACTTCTGATCTCTTTTCGGGCCGTTGTGTGCAACGGCCCTTGAATTTCCTTCATCCCCCCCCATTTCCCTATTCATTGTTCATGCATTGTCTGTCTTTTGACGCTGACAGTGCCATAACCACCACAGTGGAGTGAATGTGACTACGATTGTATCTGTCCGTCGGGACAACCAGGTAGTAATGGCCGGAGATGGTCAGGTGTCGCTGGGCAACACCGTTATGAAAGGCAACGCCAGAAAAGTGCGTCGCCTGTATCAGAATAAAGTACTGGCCGGCTTTGCAGGCGGCACAGCCGATGCGTTTACCTTATTTGAACGCTTTGAGGCAAAATTAGAGATGCATCAGGGGCATTTAACCAAAGCCGCGGTTGAGCTGGCCAAAGACTGGCGTACTGATCGCATGTTGCGCAAACTGGAAGCATTGCTTGCGGTTGCCGATGAAACCGCCTCGTTAATTATTACCGGCAACGGTGACGTGGTGCAGCCAGAGCAGGATCTCATTGCCATAGGCTCAGGCGGAAATTACGCCCAGGCCGCGGCAACAGCCTTATTAAACAACACTGAGTTAAGCGCCAAAGATATCGCTGAACAGAGTCTGACAATAGCCGCAGACATTTGTGTGTTTACCAACCACAACCAAACGGTTGAAGTACTGGATTATTAATTTTTTCGGCAATCGTGTTCCAATCGATTGCCCGGCTGGCAATGCCAGCTTACGTAAAAAGGGTTTGCTATGTCTGAAATGACTCCAAGAGAAATTGTTCACGAACTCGACAGACACATTATTGGTCAGCAAGGCGCTAAGCGTGCCGTGGCCATCGCGCTGCGAAATCGCTGGCGTCGCATGCAGCTGCCTCAGGAGCTGCGTCAGGAAGTGACACCAAAAAACATTCTGATGATTGGTCCAACCGGGGTAGGTAAAACTGAGATTGCCCGTCGTTTAGCTAAACTCGCGAATGCACCATTTATTAAAGTGGAAGCGACTAAGTTCACCGAAGTGGGCTATGTGGGTAAGGAAGTTGAGTCTATCATCCGCGATTTGGCTGATATCGCAGTGAAAATGACCAAAGAGCGCGAAATGGAAAAAGTGCGTTTCCGCGCAGAAGAAGCCGCAGAAGAGCGCATTCTGGATATTTTGATCCCGCCGCCGGAAAATGCCTGGGGTGAGAAAGAGCGCACCGAAGATCGCGGCACCCGTCAGTCTTTCCGCAAGAAGTTGCGTGAAGGAACGCTGGACGACAAAGAAATTGAAATCGATGTGTCGCAACAGCAAATTGGCGTTGAAATCATGGCCCCTCCGGGCATGGAAGAAATGACCAATCAGCTGCAAGGCATGTTTGAAAATCTTTCTGCGGGTTCGCAGAAGAAGAAAAAGAAAATGCGTATTCGCGACGCCATGAAAGTGCTGGTGGAAGAAGAAGCCGCACGCCTGGTTAACAAAGAAGATCTGAAAGCCAAAGCACTGGAAGCGGTTGAGCAACACGGCATTGTGTTTGTGGATGAGATCGACAAGATTTGTAAGCGCGAAGGCACCAGTTCAGCCGATGTCTCTCGTGAAGGTGTGCAACGCGACCTGTTGCCATTAGTGGAAGGTTCTACGGTATCGACTAAACACGGCATGATTAAAACCGACCATATTTTGTTTATTGCGTCGGGCGCATTCCAAATGAGCAAGCCGTCGGACTTGATTCCAGAGTTACAAGGCCGTTTACCGATCCGCGTTGAGCTATCTGCACTGAAAGTAGAAGACTTTAAGCGCATTCTTACTGAGCCAAATGCTTCTTTAACCGAGCAATATGTTGAGTTAATGAAGACTGAAGGCGTAAACGTGGAGTTCACCGATAGCGGTATTCAGCGTATTGCCGAGGCTGCCTGGCAGGTAAACGAAAAAACTGAAAATATTGGTGCACGCCGTTTGCATACGGTGCTGGAGCGTTTGATGGAAGATATTTCCTACGATGCCTCAGAAAAGCAAGGTGAGACCTACAGCATTGATGCCGAGTACGTTAATGCGCACCTCGATGCGCTGGTAGACAACGAAGACCTGAGCCGCTTTATCCTGTAAGGGCTCAAAGAGAAATACCAAAGGCGACCCGGAGAGGTCGCCTTTTTTGTGCCTAATAACATGCGAGTAACTAACAGTTGGGCGAAAATTCAGATCTAATGTGCAGTTTTCAGATTTATCAGGGCTGCTAGCGTGTAACACAAAAGGAGATGCCGAATTTTGTAGGAGATATCCCGTTGGTTAAACAGATGCTCAGCCAATTTTTCAACGCGCTACGCGTTGTCTGTTTAGTAAAGTGTAACCTCATGGGTTACACTTTGTCGCGATTAAAAGTTTTACAAAAATGGCTCGACCGGCGGAATTCAATATCAGCATAAGGCAAAGTTAAGGTTGATTCTATCGAATCTCGATCAGGCTCGTTGTCCAGATGATATGGATCTGCCTGGCTTGTATATGCATAAGTTAAAGGGTAACCAGGCGGACGTATGGTCTGTTCGTGTAAGTGGAAACTGGCGCGTCACTTATCGTTTTATCGGGCATGATGTGGAAGTGGTTAACTATGAGGATTATCACTAATGGCACTATACAATCCTGCGCACCCAGGTGAGATATTAAGAGAGCTGGTTGTTGAAACACTTGGATTGACAGTAACCGATGTCGCTCAGCATTTAAATGTCAGCCGTAAAACTGTTTCAAAAGTACTGAATGCGAAAGGGGTGATAACACCTGAAATGGCGGTAAGATTAGAGCTGGTATTTGGTAAGCCGTCTGCCGACCATTGGCTTCGACTGCAAAGCGCTCATGACTTGTGGCTGGCGCGCATGCAAAAAGATTCTCTCAATGTTTCACCCTATAAATCGGTAACGGTATCCAGTTAGTTTTGTTGTTTCTCCAACGCTTCAATGTCGCTCCACAAGGCTTCAGCCTTCGCGGTAATTTCTGCGTATAAACGCATGTCGCCATTGCGCTGAGCGTGCATGCCTTGTTCCAACAGCTTGTTGTATCCTGCACGCATTTTTTTAGTTGGATCTTTCTTGAAAAAGCCAAACATGGGAAGTCTCTTTAAGCCGGATAATGTATAGCTATACGTGCCGCTCGCGAATTGGATTAGTGCACTGGCTCAGGTTTTTTGGCAGCTCTGCTTACGTGAGAAAGAATTGTCTCAACACAAGGTGAGCGTTCAGTTACTTCCGGATATAGCGCTTTGACAGTTCGGCTATTGGTTAAGTAGGTATCGAATAAATAATGTGCGCGAGCTAGTTCGTAGTCGTAATCGTGATATGCAATGGCGGGTATTTCCACATCCTGAATGGGCGGTAAATACCGTTTCGCACGTCGGCTGTCGAGCATGTCTGTCAGTTTTTGGGTGTGGGAATCAATTCGCGATAACTCCTCGTCGCTCAGCACCGATTCCGGGTCAAAGGCAAACTGACCTTCGTGATGTTGTTGAACAAACATCAGGTAGGTAAATAGGGCAGACGGGTCTTTTCTGGTCAGGCCGTATTTCACATAGCTTAGTATATTTGCGACATGCTTTTTGACTTCGGGCACTACGGCGTCTGCCTTTTGATATGCGACCTGCGCCTGAGAAATTTCGCGGATAATTAAAAATGAAAGGGCCTGTGAAGTCTGACCCAGAATAACCAGTTGCTTCGCTGCTCGTTCTCGGTCTTTTGCATCAATGTCAGGACGTTGCGCGAGTACAAGCAAGGCGTACTTGTCGTCATGTTTTGCATGAGCGATAAGGTCGTCCTTGTCGAGTTCTACGTAGGGTTGCAAATATTCCGCATTGGCGGCTTCGGGATTGGCTTTCACAACGGTAAGGTTGATGTCACCCCGGGCTAAATCCCATTCACGCTTTTGCTCCTGGGCAAGCTGGAAGTCACTGTCTGCCAGTTCCGTATTGGCAATACACCAGTCGTCGTTAATGCTTTTTCTGCTATCGGTTCGGGGAGTTTCAGGCTGAAGCGCTGTTGTATTGGTTTGATCTGCATTCGTTGCAATAGAGTCTTCAGTTACATCATTGGACGTACTTAGCTCGTTTGACTTGCCTACCGCAGTGCTATCCGCGTGGACAGTTTCCAATTCTGTTTCGTTCGGCAAATTAGATTGTGGCTGATCTGCCATAAAAAAATAAGTGCCAACAGCTGCAATAACGATTGCTGTACCAACGATATAAAATGCTCTCACAACCGTCCCTGGTATGGTTGAATGAAATGAATCACGCAACATCATAACGGTTTAGTTTGGTGCGGACCAGCACGTAAAAATCGTTACCTTAATGGTTGAAGCAAGAAAGAATGGGCGATCACCGAGGTAATCGCCTCACTCTTTTTCCTTTCATGCTGCCGGCGCCTGTGCATAGATAAAGCGAAAGTATCTGGCCATCAGCGCGGCGCGATTGCGAATACACAGTTTGCGGTAAATGTTAGCGCAGTGGAACTTCACGGTTCGTTCGCTAATAAACAGCTGTGTTGCAATGGTTTTATTCGGTAGCCCTTCAATAATTTTCCGGGCGACTTGCAGTTCGCGTTTCGACAGTGCTTCGAGTTGGTCGTTAGTGAATAACTCTTGATCAAGCATAGTGTTCTCCTTGGCTTGGTTTTGGGGGTAGATCAGCACGGAAGCTAACGGGTACCTCGGTCAGGCATCCATCCTGTAGGTGAAATCGTCGTTGGGCCATGGCAATAGTTTCCTGGCGATGGGCTATCACAATGCGGGTCATCGATAGCCGGGCAAGATTAGTATTGATGGCTTTTTCGCACTCGATATCTAAGTGGCTGCTGGCTTCGTCTAATATCAATAGGGCCGGGTTTTGGTATAGCGCGCGGGCCAGGTATAGGCGTTGTCTCTGGCCGCCGCTGAGGTTACTGCCACCCTCGTGCAGCAAACTGAAGTACTGCATGGGAAGCTGCATGATGGTGGTGTGAAGACAGGCTAATTGACAGCATTGCACCAGCCGGTTCATATCGATATCGGCCTGAAAGCCACAGATATTGTCGATAAGAGTGCCAGACAAACAGATGTCATCTTGCATCACGGCACTGATACGCTGCTGTGGATGTCGGTTGTCTAAGGGTAAATTGTCGATTAATAGCTGACCGCTAGTGGCCTCGTATAACCCCGTCAGGCACTTCACTAACGTTGATTTACCGTTCCCGCTATGACCGGTGATAACCACCAGTTCACCGGGATGAATGGTAAGCGACAGCCCTTTTAAAACGGGAAGCCCTCCGTTGTATGTAAAGCTAAAGTCACGCAGCTCGACTTTGTGGGCAGGCGCAGGCGAGTTATTCTGCTGTGATGCTGTACTTAGCGACTCCAGCTTGGCTGGGGTGTGAACAATGTCTGCCAGGCGCTCCAAATGTACTCGCAGTAGTCGCCACTGAATAAGTTGCGACACCAGCGTGTTAATCGCATTGTTAAAGCGGCCTTTGTAGCTAATGAAAGCGTAAAGCATCCCCACGCTAAGCGCCTGAACAAGCACAAGTTGGGCGGCGAAGTACACAACCAGCAAGTTCTCCAGACCAAACAGAAAGAGTTGCGCGGCGTTGAAGCCCATATCCCAGCGCTTAATGCGAATATCGCGATTCAGGCAATCGGTAAGTAAATGTTGCCAGCCTTGCAGACGAAACCCCTCCAGGCGCAACATGCGAACAGATTGAATACCGCGCACTGTCTCAATAAAGTGTGTACTTTCCTTGCCATCACAGACTTGTTTTTCCTGTTGCAGGACCTGCAAAGGACGAAATATCACCATTCTCAACAGCGTAAATAATACCGAGAAGCCCAGCACTATCAGCATCAGTTTTACACTGTAAATGGCCATCAGTACTAACGTGCAAAGTACGATCAGTGAATCCAGTACCAGACTGACGATACCCTCGCTTATGAATCTTCTAATCTCGTGCAGAGCGCCGAAGCGCGTTACTAAATCGCCAATATGGCGGCTGGCAAAATAGCTAAAGGGCAGCTTCAGTAGATGGGTAAAGACATTCACCGACAATTGCTGGGCCAGATGGCTTGTCAGATGCAGACCCACGTTCTGGCGGATAAAATTAGTCAGGGTTTCTACTGCCAGTAAGAGTAGGAAGCCAACGAACAGGACGTTCAGCAACTGGGTGTCCTGATTTAAGATCACATCGTCAATGATCAACTGCATGTAATAGGGGCTGGCGAGGGCGAAACACTGTAGTAACAGCGAGAGGCCAAACATCAGACACAATGAGCGTTTTAGCCCTGTAATATTGGCCCACAATCCGGCCAGTGACACTTTGCTGCGCACATCGGCTTTTTCAAAGGTGTTGGCGGGTTGTAATTCAAGGGCAATCCCGGTGAAGTGCTTGTTAAACTCGCCCCAACTGAGCTTACGCTCACCAATGGCGGGGTCATTAATGGTGATTTCGCGTTTTGAAACCCGACTAAGTACCACGAAGTGTTGCATGTCCCAATGCAATATGGCGGGCAGTTTGAGTTCGCCTAAATGTTCAGGTTCGAGTTTCACTGCCCGGCTGTTGAGCGACAGCATGGCCGCGTATTCGGTAAGTTGTTTTAAATTCGCGCCTTGCTCAGACACCAACCCCGCACTACGTAAGCGATGCAAATCCACTTTCAGGCCATAAAAAGAGGCCACCATCGCCAGACATGCAATACCACACTCGCTGTGTTGAGCTTGCATGATGTGCGGCACCTTACGGCGCCAGGGCAATTGAAGTGACGAAGAAATATAGGTAACAGACGCGTTCATAGCACACCCCCATGCAGTGCATAGAGTGGTTCAAATAACCACTGCAACAAATTGCGTTCGCGGATCTGAATTTCTGCCGCGAAGGTCATGCCGGCGCGAAGCGCGATTTCGTTACTGGCAAACTGAATATGGTTGCTCGAAAGTGTTGCCGTCGCCAGGTAGACGGGCTGTTCAGCCTGAAAGGGGGTTTGTGCAATCTCCTGAGGCAACAATAAATGGGAAGACAACGTGGTGATCACCGCGTCATGGGTGCCAAATTGGGTGTAAGGAAAAGCGTCGTATCGCACTTGTAGCGTTTGTCCGGGTTCAACAAAGCCAGCCGCAGATACCGGTATTAATAGCCGGGCTTCGACCGTTGCATGCTCGGGCATTAAAGACAGCAGAGGAATGGCAGATTGGGTGGCTTGCCCTTTTTTAACTTGTAATTGCGAGACTCTGCCTTTAGCTGGCGCGACAACCAGAATATCCTGGTTACTCAAATGTTGATTGAGGCGGCTTTGTTGTTCACTGAGTTGATTGTCTATTTCTAATAACGCAAGGGCTTGTTGCTGTCGGGTTGTCGAGCGTTCAAATCGCAGGGACTGTTGCTCAGCCGTATTCTTTAGCAACTCTCTGGAGAGTTGTTCATGCTGATAGTGCTCATTGAACCATTGGCTTTGCACTTCACTAAACTGATATTCACTGGCGTGATGTTGCGATACCAAGGCTTGCATCGCATCCCGCTGACGTGCCGCTAAAGCCAGTTTTTGGGATTGCAGTGTTTTCATTTTTTGCAGCTGGTGCTGGTCGTCTACTAAGGTTTGTAGCGAGGCAGTTAACTGTTCAATACGCTGCTGGTAGTTTTGTTCAGTGATTGTACGTTGACTGTGTAATCGCTCGATTTGGTGTTTGATTTCCTGGGTTTGCAGCAAACCTGCGTTTAGGTTGTGGCTGAATACGGTGTCGCGCCGCAAACGAATAAGGGGAGTGCCGGCCTCAACGACTGTATTTTCTGCTACCAGAATCTCATCAATGATAGTGCCTGGTTGCGGGCTGTATACATGCGTTACGCCTGCGGGCGGCTCCAGCCAGCCCGATACCGATTGGGTATAGGTGTAATTCCCAGACACCAACCAGCTCACAACAGCGGTCAACCACACAAACAAGGCAATAGTAATCACAACAAAAGACAAACGGGGCCGAAGTAAGACCTGCCCGTTTATTCGTTGTTGCTGCGCCTCCAGCACCTGGTGTCGAAAAAGTGTGTTTGCTTGCATTGCGCCATGGCTCCCTGCATTGAATGTTGCGTTAACGGTATGGCGAAACCTTAACGACTGCCTGCAGGCCAGGGCCGGTGCGGAATGGGGAGGGGACGGCTATATAGTGATGTCCCAAAATTGATATTGATGTCCCAATTGTTCACATCAAATTAAAAGGTAAATATGCGCATTGCGATACATCAAAGTGCAGTAATTGAATACAGAATTCACTTGTACAAACACTGAACGACTGGCTATTGTATGAAGACACCCAATAAAAAATGACAAGCAGTAACTTGCCAAGGACGTTTTATGTTTATACCTAGTATCCTACTTCGCCAGCTTTACACCCACGGCAGCCTGACTCAAACCGAAGATGGTTTACAGTTCATGCTTAAGAACCGATTGAAAGATGCGGTGTTAAATCGCGTTGATGGTATTTCCATCGACGGTAAAGCTATCCCAGCAGAATCCATCACTTTTCAGGTGGGGCCTGAGCAAATTATGTCGTTCGACGAGCTCAATGCGACGGGCGATGTGCCGTTTGCGCTTAAACAGGCCATCACTGTGTTCTTAGACGTAAAGCTACCGGTAAGCCCTGAAAAACATAAAATTGAACTGGCATTTAAAGCCTCACCATTTGGTAAGCTGAAATTTACCGTGGAAGACAATATCTCTGCACCGGATACGTCGAATCGCCACATTCCACGAGATTCGCATGATGACTATGGCGAGGACATTATTGGTAAACGTCAGCGGTTTTTTGAAAATCACTGCGGCGGCAAAATTGATCATGTTGGCAAGTACTCTATCGACCCGCAAACCCTGAAAGGTAACATCGAACATTTCATTGGTGTTGCTCAGGTGCCTATCGGTGTGGCCGGGCCGGTGAAGATAGACGGTGAATATGCCAAGGGAGAGTTCCTGGTACCGCTTGCCACAACCGAAGGGACGCTGGTGGCGTCATACAATCGCGGAATGAAGCTTCTCAATATGAGTGGTGGAATTAAATCGACAGTGGTGGATGATGCCATGCAGCGTGCGCCTGTTTTCGTATTCTCTGATGCACGTGGCGCACGGGATTTTGTGAAGTGGGTTAACGAGAATATTGGCAAAATCCGCGAAGAGGCCGAGGCCACCTCCTCGGTTGCTAAACTTACTTATATCGACAGCTTCCTGTCGAACAAATTTGCTTTCCTGCGTTTTAACTATCGTACCGGTGATGCGGCAGGGCAGAACATGGTTGGCAGAGCAACCTTTGCTGCTTGTGGCTGGATTTTAGATCATTACGAAGGTATCGAGAATTTCTACCTTGAGTCCAACTTCGCGACCGATAAAAAAGCCTCACAGATAAACATTATGCGCACACGCGGCAAGCGGGTTATTGCCGAAGCAACAATTAAACGTGAGCACTTACTTTCAGTCATGCGTGTTGATCCTAAACAGATTGATTATCACGGCCGCGTGTCTGCGGTGGGTTCTTTTCTTTCTGGTGTAAACAACACCGGCTTGCACTCACCCAATGGCATTACCGCTATGTTTATTGCTACCGGCCAGGATGTGGCAAACGTGTCGGAGTCGTCGGCGGGCATTATGTATTCCGAATTAACCGACGACGGCGATCTGTATATCTCGTTAACCATTCCGTCATTGATTGTAGCGACCTACGGCGGCGGAACGGGTATAGGTACACAGAAAGAATGTCTGGAGTTGATGGATTGTTACGGGCGTGACCGAGTACAGAAGTTTGCCGAAATCGTTGGCGCAGTGGCGTTGGCGGGGGAAATTTCACTGGCCTCAGCGATTTCCAGTTCCGACTGGGTATCTTCTCACGAACAATACGGGCGTAACCGCTAAACATACTGCAAATGCACAAGCAAGCAGTGCAGTCTCCGGTTATTTTAGTTATTCAAGAATAACCGGGCGACTCCACACTCTACAGTGGGCATAAAACATCGTCCCCCGCGGTTAGCTTGTCGCTGCGTTCTAAAACGGCTGGTCAGGCTGTAAAGTAATCTCAATATCTGTTCCAAGCGTAATGCGTGTATTAGTGCAACTTGGAAATGTACATGAAATTACTGTTCTGGTTTATTACTTCGCTGTCGTTGTCAGCGCCATCCTTTGCCGACAAGGTCTACTACAAAGAGACGGAAACACTGCGATATTCAGTAGAATCTACATTAGCCGAAAACGTGGAAATACGGGTTTATCCTGCAAGTGTGGCGGTTGCCGCTTACGGAGACGGGCAATCAGAGCCGTTCAGAAAGCTGTTTAACTATATTTCCGGCGCTAACAGGTCTAACGAAGACATTGCCATGACCTCGCCTACTGAGTCGCGTCAGAAGGAACAGAAAAGCACGAAAATCGCGATGACTACGCCTGTTGAAATGGTACCCGGTGGCGAGATGATGTTTTTCCTCCCAGACCAATATGATATGACTAACGCGCCTTTGCCGACTGGCGATGGCGTGTCTCTGGTAGAGGTGCCAAAGCGCAAAGTGGCGGCTATCCGTTTTTCTGGATTAGCGTCACAGTCAAAAAGACAACGCTACGCCGAGGCACTGATACAGGTGGTACGTGAAAACGGTATGAAGATAGCCGGCGATACAAGTTATCTGGGCTATGATTCTCCGTTCACGTTGCCGTGGAATAAACGTCACGAAATCATTATTCCCGTTGAATAGCCCTCAGAATATGTCCAGGCACTTAGCCGAAAGCAACATTCGCCTGGGGTGTCTGGACACTCGATCATGCCAACGATATCGATAACTTCTACAAGATGCCTAATGTCGCGATCTGTGGGCATCTTTTATATTCTTGCTGATCTGAATTAACTATCCTTTCCGTTCCCTGAACATATCTTGAAACATAATACGGTTGAATATCAATCAACTGGTTGCTATAACCTAATACTATGTAATACATAGTATTAGGTTATACAGTTTAATGTCGATGTCAGATACATCACAACAACATGCCAAGTGGGATGCGCAGTTGCGCAAAGGAACGCTTGAGCTAGCTGTACTCGCCGCGCTGGACGGGCAGCAAAAGTATGGGTTGGAGTTGTTGAATTACTTCCAACAGTTCGACACGTTACAAATTACAGAGGGTACCTTGTATCCGTTACTGGACAGACTAAAGCGAGAAGGCATTCTCACAGCCTGTTGGCTGCAGGAAGGGGAGCAGCGCCCGCGGAAATATTACTCGCTGACCGACGCTGGTCTGCAAAAACTCGAGTTTTTGAAACAGCGCTGGGTTAAAACGGTTGCTGATCTCAGTAGCCTTCTGACTGAATAAAAAAAGGGAACAGGTATATGTCTGAACGTAACGTCATCAGAACGTATTTAACGTCGCTAAACCGGTATTTAGCGCCACTGAGCGATGAGGAGGCCGGTGAAGTCGTTAGAGAAATTGAATCTCATATTTTTGATGTCATCGATAGCCAGGAAATGGCTGGACAGGAAGCCGATGTTACCCGGATCCTGGCGCGTTTAGGGCCGCCAAGAGAATTGGCTGCACAGTATGTCAGTCATGTGCGAAGCGGCACTCCACCGCCAGAAGGGCTAAGTGCAATTGCAACTGTGCGCAAAGGGCTATCCCGCACTTTTTATTACAGTCTGGCGGTGTTTGGTTTTGGCTTCGGCCTGGCGTTGTTTGCGTTGGCCTTTGTGAATTTGTTGGTCCCTAATGGTGTGGCTATCTGGTCGTCTGCCGATGGCAATACGGTGGTTATTGGGTTGATGCAACATCCGATAAATTCAGAACAGCCCGATACGTTACGGGGCTTTTGGATAACGCCTGTGGCGCTGATAGTGGGCTATATCATTATGCTTACAACGCACAAAGTACTGGGCTTTATTCGCCAAACCAAAGCTGAGCCACATTATGTTTAAATCGGTCGTTCGCGCCGTTGGCCACTTCTTACTCGTGTCAGTTGTGCTGCTTGTTATTGGCCTGGGTATTGTTGTCTCAGAACACGGTTCTGTTAATTTAGGTGATGCGCCACTGGCTTACAAAATGGGAGGAGAAGGTCCGTTTGTGTTCTTCGAGAACAACCAAATGGCAGTGAAATATATTCGCGGCTCTCGCGACGAAGGCTTTACCGTTGAATCCGAATATTACCCGTTAGGTAACGCAGTAACGGCCGACGTGTATTTTGCTCTGGATGACTCGACCTTTTCATTTTTACTGAACCAACCAGGTCAAATTCAACCGACTATATATAACGACAGTGAACCTATTCTGGCTATCTCCGACCTCGAAGGCAACTTCCATGCGTTTCGGGAATTTCTTCTGGCCCACGGGGTAGTAAACCAACACTACGACT
>CETO01042053.1_pt1 | contig 23600 bp, 18 predicted proteins | sample 531351 | NCBI WGS metagenome assembly CETO01 (sample SAMEA2622678, study PRJEB7988) | marine metagenome | isolation source: saline water (ENVO:00002010), including | reverse complement strand
GAGTGGGCACTAAAAATAAGCTCAACGTGTTATGGCCGAACGCTTACGTTACACCATTTATGCCGATAATTTTCTCAGCATTTAAATCTATCCCATACCTGATTGCCGCGAATCCCCCGCCAGAGTTACCAAAGCATATTATTTTTTTCGCGCCTAACTCTTTGATGCGTTGCTTAATAATTTCGAGCGTTCCTTCGTAACTATCAGCAACACTTTCTATACCGTCATTAAATAAAAGCCGGGTATTATCCCTTAAATAAATAACAGATATGTTTAATGTAGCCAAATATGCATCTAACAAACGAACACTAATTCCTGCTCGATTAGCCAAACCGGTAAAGACTAACATAACAGTTTCTGCTCCTAGTTTGGGAGCGACTAGCAATTCGGCGCCGTCGTCTAGTACAAGGTCTCGCTGAATCTTAAAAAATGACCCGGCCAGCTTAGAAATTTTTTCAGTTAAAAAGTCGTCATTGTTTTCATCAAACCACTTTAAGATTCTACCTGCAGTATTTTTTTCGCTCTGCTGAGCATCAGCGGGAAGCTCTTTAGCCCAATTAAAAATTTTGTTGTACACCGCACGATGTGAAGAATCCAGCCTAAGTACCTGACTATAAATTCGATGATCAGCAACACCTGTATCAATTGCCTCTTCAATTAATTTTATCGCAGACTGTTCCTGCCCTATCTGGGTATATATATGAATTAAACGAAGCGTTACATCGACCGATATTTCATCAAAAACTTTCGCCTGCTCTAACTGTGCCAATGCCTTTTCGACGTTGCCTTCATTTTCGTAGATCATAGCCTGAAACAACAAGCACTGTGCGTTGCCTAGGGCCGCTTTGTACTGCTCTATTAATGCCCTGGCATCCTGATCCCGATTTTGTATAAGATATAAAACAAAAAGCTTTTTGAAGTGCGGAAAACTAAACTCAGGTTTCTGACTTAATAGTTTGACTATTGTCGGCTCAATATTGCCATTTGTTGCAGCAGCAATGTTGTAACGCCACAGGCTGGTTCGATAGTCTTCAGAGTCAATTAATTCAGCTCTGTCCAGATATTCAAGAGCGGGTTCGAAATCCGAAGCCGCCACTTCGATACTTGCCAATTGGATAAAGGCATTGTAGGTATCAGGAAATAGTTTTATTACTCTTAATAATAGCGACTTTGCCTCGTCCATTGCTTTCAGTTGCCGCTTTACCCTTGCAGCCTGCATTAATAGTGGCTTATGCTCGCTTTCCGCTACCTTATGCTCAACTATTAACTTATCGCAGGCTATATAATCATTTTTACTGATTAACTCTTTTAAGGTTTTAACCAACTCGGCGTTTTTCATAACTTCCTTTCATCACAAATAACAGATAGTACAAGGCCTCGAATACAATCTTACAGCCTTAGACATAAATTAATTGAGTAACACAATAATTTGTATACCGGTCTGCTCAACACTTCTTCAGTGACCAAGACTGGCCTGATGCACCATGTTGAAGATCCTGTTTTGCTAATAATAATGCAATGTCTTTTACATCTTCCGGCAACTTCCATTCTGGGCCCGATGCATTGGGGTTCATTCCTGTGATGACTGGCCCTGGGATAAGCTCATTTACATTTATATTAAAGCGTTTAGCCTCCCTCGCCAGAGACTGCGTTAACGACCAACTAGCAGCTTTTACCACAGCGTATGCTGAGTTGCCGGGCCCGCCTGTATGGCCAATAGCCGACCCAACAGTAATAATATTTCCCCCATGCTTTTTCATGTACTTCAGAGCAAACTTACATACCGTTGCTACGGCAGAAATATTATCAAATACCTGACTCTTCCATTCATCTATTTCGGCCTTTACTAATTCTTGCTTCAGAGTATTAAATGCCGCATTTGCGAAAACGATATCAGGGGGCCCGAAGGTAAACTCCATTTGTGAAAAAACATTCGCCATTTCAACTTGGTTACCTGCATCGGCTTTTATAGCTAACACACTACCCAAAAAGCCCGAACTCTCCACCTCTTCTATAGCCATATCTAGTTTTTTACTGTCTCTTCCAGTAATAACCACTTTTGCGCCTTGTTCTAACAATGCCCTGGCAATGGCTTTTCCTATACCAGAGCTCCCCCCCGTGACCAATGCCACTTTATCGAGCAACATTTTTCCTTTATCGAGCGACACCGGGTAAGAAAATACTTCTGAATCTTCGGCTAATTCAGCCGGTATTTCAGTAGTAGCATTACATAGCCTGGCAACCAAAGAATATCGACATATGTCAGGCGATTCTACAGCAGGTAAACTGCGATGCAGCAAGCCTGAGTGAAACAACATGAACTGCCCCTTTTTAAGAGGGACCTTTACTCTTTTTGATAGTAGTTCTGGTGGTATATCCAAAAAGTGCTCTTCCAGAGTACGCAGATGAAAAGGCCGTGTGTCACGTTCATATCCCGGCGATGGAAGGTGGGAGCCAGGAATAAACTCCATAATGCCAGTTGATTCGTCCATATCAGTTAAGGCGACTAAAATAGAGAAATGATCGCCTAAATTAGCGTAATCAACCGGTGAGTCTCCATTCTCAAAATGGCGATCATGATGCCACTTAACCTCACCACTACCTCCTACCTTCTTAAACGCGTTCGTTCTCCATAGTTTTAAGCCTTCACCAAAATGTTGTTTTATTTGTTTATTTAAATTGTTTGATGACAACAATGTTCGACATATACCACTTCGGACATGCAAGTTTTTAAAACCCTTCTTACTATTATCTAACTGCAACTTGAGCGCGTTCACATATCCCTCTTGATCTAGCTCAAAAGGACCAACTAAACCATCTCGGGAAAGATCAAATTCCATAGTATTTATCCAACACACCTTGTACTTTTAATGCAGAATCAAAAACTTGCTTTATTTCAGAAAGAAACTTCCAACATCCACAGTTTTATTGAGAAAGCCTTAAGTGATGAAATAAAGCAGTACCACTATAGCCAATACATTGCTGGCAAACCAAATCTTCGTTATTCCTGTTTCACTTTTACAATTGAACTAACTTATCGCTTATTTTACTCAGAACGAAATCCCCATATCGCTGTTCCATGTGCCAGGCGTCTGTTTTAGCTGCGTATTTTTTATCCGTAAAATGCCATTCATCAGCGCCTGTTTCTTCATCAAATAACCAGCGAGCTTTGCCTGTAGCTATGAACCTTTCAGTAAGGTACCTCTTTTGCATCTGATAACACCAAGCCAAAAACTGTTTCGGATTAGAAAGCCATTTAGGAAAGTCATTTTGCTTTAGTACATCTTGTGATGGTATCGGGGCCATACTGATGAAGATGGGACGATCAAACTGAGCAATAAGTCTTTCTAACGATTGGATATTACAGGTATTCATCAGTTCGTGATGAAAAATGGCTTTAAAACAACTTTCACTAACAACTCCAGTGTGATTACACGGTGATTCACCTGTTAATTTTATATAATGATGACTGTTTTTTAAGTGAGTACGATAAGCAGGCAGGCCCACACCAAGATAAAAAATTGCATCGTATTGCTGGATCGAAAGCCCTTCGCTCTCTACGTTCTTAATGTCACTTCGTACCCAGTCACCTTTTGAGAGATTAGCTGGATAAGTGACCCCATAATCCTGCTCATACAAAGGAACTAATTGGTTACCGTCGATAACGAAATTGGGGGCCCCAGCTCCGGGAATTGCGTAGAACGATATATTATCCAGTAATTCCTGATTATCATAAGCCAGCTTTACCGCGGCGACATGAGAGTTTCCAATTACGCATATTTTACGCATTTTCTTTCCCTGCATTATCAAAAGCAACCAACAACTCTTCATCGCAAACTTCCTCTGATTTTGAGATTTCTACTGCAGTTTCAATTTCAGTTGATTCGAGTGAGTCCGGATCGCTTTTACGGTAAGGTTCTATGGCTGCCATAAATTGCTCCATTACTCTGGCTACACCTTCGGATTTTACGTGCCGACGATCTTTCTCAAAATAATCGAAGTTGTCGTAAGGATTCGTAACAATTTCATATGAAGGGAAGTAATCAACATTCTTAAAATTTGACATCGTTCTTGAACACGCTTCTCGTAGAATCATTTTAGATTCCATTGTTGCCATCAGAACATGCCTATCTGTTTGAGTGGCTATAAGAGGTACGGGTGAAACGGTTAAAATAATATTGATGTTGGGATTAATAAGATTTATCTTATCAATTGCTTGGTGAAGTTCTGAGCAGGTGCTTTCAATATTATGATTATAGAATTCAATCTCTTCAGAAATCCCATCCAGCCCTAACGCCAGTGGGCAAATGGAATACTCTTCTTTCGTTCTTTTTGAACGCCAACTCTCTGTTAAACCTAGAGTAAATACAAACACATCAGCTTGATGGATAGCGTTATAAAAACAATTGAATGAAAAATCTCTAAGCTCTTTCATTTCATCCGGGCTTTTAAAGCCTTCTGATTCAATTGTCGGCCTGATTGGGTCTAAAAATTTTTTCCCTTTCTGAATAATAGGTAGTGTAACTTCTGCTTCCTTTATAGACCAACTAGTCCATTGGTTCAGCATCTTCGGTGTATAAATATTTCCTGTTCGGCAAGAAAAAACTCGATAACCAAAACTTTTAGCTAACTCATCCGGCACTCTTTGAGGTAAGTCTTCGGTACATAACCAGTTGTAACCACTTTGCTTTAAAAAGTTAGATATATGCTGAGCAAAACAAGATCCAAAACTCACTATTTTAGAATTGGAGGTAATTGAAAACTTGGAGTTCCATAAGGACTTTGGCACTGCAGTGTTATCTAGCTTTTTCTGAAAATCACTCCAGTATTGCTGGCGCGGCATACCTAGATAAGGGTTCGATCGCTTCATTGAATTTCTCTATACATTCCTACATACACCAATGAGGAATTATCAAAAATTAACAGGTTACTCTGACTCAATCTATCGCCTGTGAGTGATACCATTAACTTACACACCCAATCTCATTAATGCACCTTCATTTACTACGTCACATAAGTATTTAATGAATTATCATTTTCTAAAACTGACAAAAAAAGCCCGGCAATTTACCGAGCTTTTCATTCGTTTTGAGCTCATCTACCCGTAACTATTCCTTTGCTACTGAAACAGAGTATCCATGCTTTTTGAGTAGCGCATGTTGTTTAGCTTTTTGTAGATCGCCGGCCACCATTTCAGAGCACATTTCTTCAACGGTGATTTCTGGTACCCAACCTAGTTTTTCTTTGGCTTTCGCCGGGTCGCCGAGCAAGGTTTCCACTTCTGCTGGACGGAAGTAGCGAGGATCGACTTTAACGATTACATCACCAACGCTAACACCTGGAGCATTATCACCTTCAACGGCAGTAACCGTAGCAATTTCATCTACGCCTTCGCCGCTGAATTCAACGATGATACCAGCTTCCTTACAACTCATACGCACAAATTCACGCACAGAGATTTGCTTTCCTGTAGCAATAACAAAATCTTCAGCATTATCTTGCTGTAACATCATCCATTGCATACGGACGTAATCTTTAGCATGACCCCAGTCACGTAATGCATCCATGTTTCCGAGATACAAACAACTTTCCAGCCCCTGAGCAATATTTGCCACTGCACGAGTGATTTTACGCGTTACAAAGGTTTCACCACGGCGTGGAGATTCATGGTTAAACAAAATACCGTTACAGGCATACATGCCATAAGACTCACGGTAGTTTACGGTGATCCAGTAAGCATACATTTTTGCTACCGCATAAGGAGAACGCGGATAGAATGGCGTGGTTTCTTTTTGTGGGATCTCTTGTACTAAACCGTAAAGCTCAGAAGTGGACGCCTGATAGAAACGGGTTTTATTTTCCAGACCTAGAAAGCGGATAGCTTCAAGCAAACGCAAAGTCCCCATGGCATCAACATCAGCCGTATACTCAGGAGATTCGAAACTTACTGCTACATGAGACTGCGCGCCCAGGTTGTATACTTCGTCCGGCTGCACTTCAGAAACAATTCTAGTTAGGTTAGAACTATCCGTTAGATCACCATAATGAAGGTGGAATTTGGGGTTTTCGTTATGGGGATCTTCATAAATGTGATCTACACGCTCTGTATTAAACAACGATGCACGACGCTTGATACCGTGAACTTCGTATCCTTTTTCTAATAAAAACTCGGCTAAATAAGAGCCGTCCTGGCCGGTTACACCGGTAATAAGTGCTTTTTTCATTTTGCTGTGCCACTAAATAATATACTTAGACTTTCTGAAGAAAGCATCTCTGAATTCAAACTCAAGCCAGCTTTATCCAAAATACTTTCTATCTGATCACGCTTAATCAAACCACATCTAAACAAATATACTAAACATAAGTAATCATCTTTTATATATGAAACCAAATTATTTTTAGCTTTTTCTGATAAGAAATATTCGCTTTCACGCCTTACATTCTTTTTCTTCCTAACAGAATCCTTATTATTTATTTTAAACAATTCACTAATATCTTCATTTAAACTCGCCTGCATCAAAACACCCTGCAGTTGTTCTTTTTCAGACTCTCTTAAAAAATCGAACAGATAAAAGGATATCCTTTCTTTCAAGTGATGTACACTCTCAAACTTTAAACTAACACTTTTATCCAAATACCCATCACTAGTATATAAAGACTCACATAAGCTATTAAAATTCAAATATTCCTGGAGAACATCCTTTTCGCCAGCAAATCTATTTTCTTGGGCTTTAGTTTCCAAAACCAAGTGCTTTCTCCAATTAAATGCAGATATGCACCTATCTATCGGGTCTCTAGCAACAATAAAATATTTAGTATTTTTATCTACAGTAGGTTTTTTTACATGTATAGGCCTAATAGTGCCATATATCTCCTGATTCGCTAGAGCATCTCTTAGACTGGAACCACCGCACTTTCCTATATGAATAAGAGCGTATTGCATTATTATTTACCTTTATAGAAATGAAAGTTCATGTGGTAGTTAAAATGAGCGTGTATAAAAATCACTCATTAAACCTTTTGCATTGCCTTGGCAATGTACAGATGCCAACTGCCCCTTCATTCCATTATCAAAAGAGACAAATGGTTTCCCACTTTCAAATTGAACATCCTTGATTCTTTTATTATCTATATAAGATTCTGTCATTACTATCTTGCTATCTATTCCTATGACAAAATCTCTTCCTATAAAACTATCAAACAAAAATTCTTTACCATTACCATTTGTGATTAGCTTTGACATGTTAGATGTTACAAATTGCTTATCAGCACCATACATACCTTTATTTATGTAATCACAAAAGGTCATGTCACAAATCCCACCCATTCCACCTTTTTCCCTGTATTTATGATAAAAAGATTCGATTTTTGTAAATTTCTCTATATCACAATAACAAGAAACTATGTAATTACAGTAATATTCAAGATAAGCCAGAGTAACGTAACCGAGTGATATACATTTACTTTCAGATAAATAACTTTTTTCGGGGGAAATACCACCTTCACAGCCGATGAAACTGTTCAAATCTTCGAAGACTAGAACGTCAGTCTCAACAAGAAAGGCTTTATCTATTGCATTGGCTGCCATAAACTCCTTGAGTACAAAAAAGCGCTCCATACAGAACAACTCAAAATCTGCTTGATTAGTTGATAAATGTTTATAGCAATCTCTAATCGGCTTACATGCTTTACTGTAAAATTGAGTAGCATCTACATCTGTTACTCCTGGAGTGGATACCGGATAGTTTTCATTAACATTTAGGAAATACACATCTGCTGTTGGATTAGATTTAACGATACTAGACAATGACAATGGTACGAACAAATAATCAAGGCTGTTTCTCTTTAGTCCAATCTTGTGAGGTGAGTAAATTATAGGAGTGCTCATAATTGATATCCGAGTTTATCTGCGTCTTCAGAGTATATGTCTTTTACAATTTCAATTACCCTGTCATCGATTTCCACGTTAGCTTTTTTAGTAGAGTTAGCATGTGTCACATTTATTGAAACCTCAAAAGTACGATTAATCCAATCTTCAACAAGGCTCATTCCATCTTCCAGCCTAAACACTTTAATATCAGGAGAAGGCTTATCTGCCACATAAAAATAATCAGACTGGAAACGGAAGTGGCATTCCTTATGTAATTCACCTTTATTTTTTAATTCAAGTAGATACATAGAAAAAGCTAGCTCGTCCATATCTCTTGTTAACGGATGATTTATTTTTTTTCGCCATCTAAACTCGGAACCGAACCTATCAACAGGATTACGAATAATACAAAATTTATTGCATCTATTTAATTCCGAATCTTGTCTTAGTTTTAAAATCTGTGCATAAGTTAAATGCTGTAAATGCTTTCCGGTACCCGATAAATATTCAACGGGGTCGGAAACTTGGTGAGGGTGTAAATTTAATGCTCTTTCAACTGAGCTTCCACCAGTTTTGGGGATATGAATAAAAAGTAACTTTCTTTTTAAATCGATAGGCATAATTATTCCTCGAGCCTAATATTTTTTATTTCTAATTCCTGCCCCATAAAGCCAGATATAGCAATCTCTCTTGCAGAGCTATGTTGACTATGAGTTTTTGAGCAAAGCGAAACATCAACATTTTGATCTGTTAGTGAAAGTGAGCAAGCTACAAAATCATCTGCTTCATATTCAAAATGTCGTGGCTGAACTCTTGTATAGTGGCAATGGCGGTCAAATAGACAATAGTTTAGTGCTGTTTTCCCTTCCAATTCTAACTTTATCCAACCTGACCTTGGACCAACTATTGGAATTACTCCTAATAGTTTCCCTCTCATCTCAAAATAAATTTTTTGTTTGTTTTTTAGCTCCAGATACTCAAAAATTTGGCCTGAGGCAGGATAGGTATATTTCTTTGAAGATAGCCCTGCAACATTCAAATTGTAAATCTTAGGTAAAGAATCTCTATCGAGTTTCATATTAACTGGAGAGACGGGAGGTTTATCGCTACTTTTTATTCCTTCAAAAATCTTTTGAGCTACAAGCCTACTTCCCAGGTCACCAGTATGGACATTATCACGGTATACGTGTACCCACTCTCCTTCAAAACTCTTCCTGTAAATTTCAATTTCCTTGTATATATTTAGGATCGGAATACCTAATTCTTCAGCAGCTCTATTGTAAAGAGAACGGACAACGTCCCCCTTTTTGCCTTCGAAGTCCGAACGATAATTGTGGACAACAACTACCTTGGTACACCTCTCTAACATTACCAATAGAGAGCATTTCACTGTATCGTAGACCTTATCTAATGGAGTAAGTCCAATATTTAAATCTCCAGTAGAATACTCATATATGCCTAAGTCAAATGAGTTCTGATTGAGTTTGTTTAAATTACAAAGACCAAACAATGAGCCCGTAGCTCCAGTAGCAATAACCTCTTGGTTAACTTTAAATCCTTGTTGTTGGTAAATAGTATTCAGCTCTGGTCTATAACCATTTTTCTGGGCTGTTACACTTGCACCTACATATAGGATTTTAATGTTTTTCTGCGCAGCATTCACTTCAGTTTTTTTTTCGCTTTCGTGTCCTCCATCAAGAATAGAATTTCGCTTAAATGCAAAAGACTTTGCTACTCTCGAATATATTTCTATCAATGTATCAGAACGCTTTTTAAGTTCCGTAGAAGACATGCCAATAAGCTTAGAGAAAAGTTCTGGACCTACTTCATTTTTCCAGAGGACGACATTTTCAAGTAATTCCTGACCAAAACTAAGTTCACTAAATGCAGCCAAATCATCTGAGAAGATAACCGGAATACTACCTACAGCTATAGATTCCCAAAATCTCAATGTATTTGGTCCCGCGCCTTCGGGACAGAGTGAGAATTTTGAGTCCGACAAAATGCTGTTATAGCGGAAGGTTTTTTGATGATGCTCATCTATGTGGTGGGCTTCTACCTCGCGGTTCAAAACCTGTTCTTCATAAACTAGTTTATTGAAGTGCCACTCGTTACCTAAATCAACAAACACATCATCGCGCCCGCATTCTTTTGCCGCTTCGAACAGTTTTATCCTGCTGTCGTCCCGATAGTGTGGCATATGGGCACCGATAAACGAGGCAAGCAGTTTGCGTTCGCTCATGGGTTTACGCTCCATGCCTTCGCTTCTGTCTGGAGTAACGTAATTTACTGCTATCAGCGGCCAACCATGCAAGGTAAGGGTTGTCCCCACCTCTTTTTGCTTGCCTTCGCTGGTTGAGTCTTTGTGCGACAGGTGAAAGTCGGTAATACCGATTTGTTGTGCCATTTCCAGCATCCGAATCCAATGAATATGCTGGCATACAGAATGGACCTTGAGTGCAAAACCATTGTCTTCTGCGATAGTCTTATAATACACAATCAAAGCCTGGATTCTTGCCAGATAGGCTTCAGGAAAGGCTTTTTTGTCTACGTACGTTGCCCAGGGCAAAGGTACATAAATATTAACGGTTTTATTTGTGAGGTCGATATGCTCGCCCGGCTTAGCACTTAGGTGATTTTCGTAAGCCTGTTTTTCCGTTGCACAGGGGTATTGCCAAAAGTTAAGGTCGTCCGGGTTCTTAGCTTTGGTGCCAATTTGATCGATGTACGTGCTCATTACTGGGGGAATAAGCCCGGCCACGTTCAATGCTGTAGGTTGTTGGTTGTACTGTTCTTTACTTAGTTTTAGTACTTTATTCAGTTGGTACGCATTTTTGAAAAGAATATCGTCGCTCTGTTCCAACACTTCAAAATTGGTGTTGTAGCTGGTTAATACGGTTTTCGAATTTAACGCTTGCAAAACTTGCTGTGCGCTGGCTTTGGCAAATGCGGGTAATTTAACCTTTTCTATATCCTGAGCTTGTTCTTCTTGCTCTTTCGCTTCGCGGATCCATTTTTCCATAGCTTTATTAATAGCTACTTTATTTATTTGGCTGGTACGCTTTGTCCAGACATCAAAATCTAACTTGGCTTCATCGCTGACTGTTGCCCCTGGGTATACATAAGCGGCACCACCTAGAATGCGATCATCAAGTTTCTTATGATACGTACGCATTTGCGTTTCGTGAGCATGGATACTCTTTAAAAAGTCGACGGGGTTAAACACCTTCCAACCTTGCACGGCAAACAAATAAGCAATCTTGTTGTCGCAGCGTGGCACGCCCATAGGGAAGTCGAGTTGATGCATGAAGGTTGGAGAAAGTTCTTCTCCTACATTCATTGCCCAGGTATCTTGCGACCAATGTGGATTAGGATGTTTTGAGGTACTGCCGCCCAGGAGCTCCCAACGAGATAGCGCAATAAAGCTCTTCTCTTCTTTGAGCACTTCGTGGATACAGCCTAGCGATTCGTCAAAATAAATGTCCGAGTTACACAGAACAGTAATGCCACTAGTGCAGTACTGCGCGGTCATTTCGATCCACTTCTTATAAGTTAAACGGGTGTTGATGTTGATTACCCGTATGTTGCTACTTTCAACCGGGCATTCACAGCCATCATCTATCACTACAAATAGGTTATCAATTAAAGCATTTTCTGCGTTCTTAGATAAACACAGGTCGATTTCCTTTTGTCTCTCTTTATCACCACACTGGTAATAAGGAAAAAATACACTTATCACTCTACTTCCCCGGGTATGCCGTAATTAAACTTCTTTGCTATTTTTTTAAAAGATTTAGACGAGTTGATCATTGCGATTTGCTCATCACTCAGTGGACGACGAGGGCGTTCCTCTATCACTGCACCGGAACGTCCGCTGTCTCCCGTTACCTGCATAGTACTGAAGGTATCAATAAAACTGTCTGAAAATGGTAAGTCCAGTTTTTTGGCTATCTTTCTGATGCTCTTTAACGGACTTTTTACAACATCTTCATATTTGAAAATCTGATTTTTATTGTAGCTATTGATGAAAAGTAAATATCGTTTGCAGTACTCCTCAAATCCTTTCGGCGTATGTTGCTCCCAATTATTTTTCACCAGTGACAGGTATGCATCAACGGGATGTCTTATTGTCACTACTCTGAGTATTTCAAATTCTTCAGATAAAACAGATACTACCTTGGAGTCATCTCTGACGCTTTTTCCAACACAAAAATCAGAATGGGTATGATCCCTTAACACTAACACACCGCCCTGCTCGACAACATGCTTATTCGTTGCGATCACATTCTGCTTGAATAGTTTGTCAGCAAGATGAGTTATGTCCGGTATTCCAGCATATCGAGAAAGCGTTGTAATATCACTGGGTAAGAACTTAGGTTTGCCCCCGCCCATATGGTTATGGGTGGCTGGATGTACTTCGCTTAGCAAATACACATTCGGTAAAGCCGCTATGCATTTAGAAATTAGTGTTCCACCACTACAAGCAAAATGATGTATGACTCTCATTTTTGGCTTAGTAAAACTTTCATATTGTTTCACAACTTGTTTGCAACGAGCCAGCAAACTATCTGCTTCACTGATCACCAGCCCAGCTTGATTCTCAGGAGATTCTTGATGATATTCATCCAGAATATCTAACGCTGCCTGAAGCTCATCTTGCATGCTTTTAAAATCGCTCACCTTATTTGTCACCGGCTTAAAGTCTCCGACAATAACTCAGGGTATTGTTGTTCTAGCTTATGGTAAAAGGTCGCGGCTTGTTGCAGCTTTTGATGTAACTCTGACACCAACTTTCTCAATTCTTCTTCTGACTTCACTTTTTCTTTGTACTGCTCACGAAGGTGTTCGCTATCGCTTTGTACTTTGGTTAAAAGCTTTGTATTGAGTGTTAACGTAGAAGTTAACTGCTCTTCTCGCTTTTCCACATTGCTGAGCTGTGTTCTCAACGCATCATGCTTTTCAGTAAGTTTATTAAACTCCGGTTCTAATTGATCGAGCTTGGCCTTAAGAGCTTTGTTAGATTCATTGAGCTCCTCAGCCCATTTCTTATGACTAAAATGGTGCTCTTTTTGCTGATCCCGTTCTTTTTGAGTAGTCGCCAGGCTAGATTCCAATTGAGTGCATTTTTCTTTCAATACCCTTAGTTGCTCAAGCGTTTCTGTTTTACTCTCTTCTTGAGCACTGAGCGCCTGGTTTGCTTTTTCGAGCTTTTCGACTAATCCGTGAAGTTCCATTTGAGCATTCTGCAGCTCATCTCGAATGGCCGCGTTTTCTGTATTTAATGTGGCTACTTGAGAGGATAAGACTTCGTGTTCTTCACTAAGCTTTTTATGTCTTGCCGCCTCAGCTTCGAGCTTTTCTTGCAGTTTTTTTTCATGCGCTTGAGCATCCTGAAGTTCGGCGTTAGCACTTTCTAATTTCTCAGATAATTGTTTTGCCTTATTCTCGCTTTGTTCTAATTGCGTTTCTAAATCTTGCTTTTGACTTTTGAGCTGTTCTGCCCACTCTTTGTTCTTGAGGTGATGCTCGCGCTGATTATCCCGCTGCTCGGTAAGCGTCTCGTTTTGAGCAGCCAGGTCAGTAGCTTGTTGTTTGTACTGTTCGGCTTCTTGCCTTACTTTTTTCAGTGCCGACGCTTGCTCTAAAACCAATAAAGGTTTGCATATAGCTGCCAGGCTCATCGGAGGCTGAGCTGATTTTATTTTTACTTGTGAATACCCCGTGTCGGTGAGTGCTGCCGGCAATTGAGTATTTTCGCCAAACAGGGCTTTGCTGCAGGTTTTTACCACAATGTTGCTAAATAGCTGGCTGGTTGAATCACTGAGTATTTGATGCTCTGCACCATTACTATTAATTAAAGCAATATTATGCTGATTAGCTGCAATGGCATATTTATCGGTAAAATAGCTGAGCTTTTTCGCCGGTACAGAAACTGAAGAAAAGGTTAACCCCGGGCGGAAACGCTTGATCTGATTCGGCTTTGCGGTTGAGCTAAAGCCCGGCTGGCTCGCCTGGTATAACAAAGTAGTAGGGGCATCTTCTTGGGTAATTGCTGCATGGTAACAACTTACCGCTGGTGCCGACTCTGGCAGCGTTGAGTGCCATTCTTCTAATTTAGAAAAAACGCCTGGATCAGCCTCAACAATAACAAATTGTTTGGCATTCACTTTAAACAGATTGTCGAGTTGAGTAACGTTGGCTATGCCATACACCAGTGCACATTCAAACTGTTGCGAAAAGCCCCGGGCTAAATTAATAAGTTCTTTCATTCGCCTATCTCCGCTGGAACAGGCGCAGTATGGTTGAACTGTTCCAGCATAGAACTGAGCATTGTATGCCAGTCGCTTATTGGATTCGCAAGCTCAATCCTGTTCAAATCTAACTTATGTATGTGCTTTATTAACGCTGATAAAAATGCCCTCACAAAGGCCTGATCCTGCCCATTCAGAGACGTTATGTTTTGCTTTTCGGCGGCGGTGATAATTGGCCCTAAACTAAGTATCAACTTTTTACCCCACTTATCCTCTGTGGCAATACTCCAGTCGGATATGGGTGCTACACCCTTCTGCTCTCTTAATTCGATACTGCCAAATTGTGTAAAGCCATCTTTTTCTATGCGCTTTGCGCCAATTTTAAACTCGAATTGTTCAAACGAGCGATCAGCATAACTCAGATTATCTGCGCGGATAGATAAATGCTGGTTGGTTTCTGCCACCATGTTTTGGCTGAGCGTTAACTTAGTAAAGCTTAGCCCATCGGCGGTTTGGGGAATTCCTGCGGGCTCTGAAGGGCTTTGCTCTTCTTTCGTTTCAGCTTCAACAGTAATTGGGGCCAACTCATTTAGCTGTGACGGCTCTTCGGGTTCAAGCGTAATATCAGAAGGTTCGATTATTTTCTCTTCGATTACCGGCTCTGCCGGTTTTGGTGTACTTAACGCTTCCAGCATTTGGGTTAGTTTTGGCCCCCAGGCTTGTACATTGATATTTTCCGCCTGCTGTAGCACTTCAACCTCTGAATCATGTAAGTGGATACTTACTTCCCTTACAATCTCAATGAGCAAAGCCTTATCATCATCATTAAGTGCTGCTAACACTTTACAGTTGGCACTATCTAAGGGCTTAATAATGCTGTAATCACACACCTTACTACTACCGGTTTTTACAAACTGGGAAAGCGGGTAGAAACGATTTTCTGCCGGCGCATGAAATTCGATATCCAGGTTACCGTTACGGTCGTTAAATATTACCGAGAAAGCATCCCACTCATCTTTGAGGTTAGTCACCTGATTTAAGCGGGTAATAATGCGCTGTACATTGTCTTTATCGAAGCCGCCTGTCACTTGCACCTTTTGTGCTACAAGGAAGGTGTTGGTACGTGCTTTGATGATGTTTTTCCAGTAGCCTTTGGCTTCGCTTGCCGCTGTTGAGCTCTCTGCTTTGAGCTTTTGATAAGCCACAAAGTAATGCTCAAGCTCTTCTTGTAACTGGTTTAGCTGCAAGGTTAACAGCTCTATTTCTTGCTGGGATACACCTAGTTGTGCTGTTGCCTCGTCGGCATTTTGTTTGGCCGTGGCTTGCGCTGTTTCAGCGTCGCTCAATGCTTGAGTTGCGGCCTGTTCTTTGGCGAATAGCTGCTCCAATTCTTCTTGTAGCTGACCAAGTTGCAAAGTCGCCAACTCGAGTTCGGCACTGCTTTCTTTGTATTTGCTTGCAGATTGGCTGGCTTCGGATTTTGCTTGCACCGCTTCTGCTTTGGCGCTTTGTATCGCCGTTTGCAGGTTTTGCTCCTTGGCAGACACACTTTCCAGCTCTTGCTGTAGCTCACTAATTTGCAGAGTCGCCAATTCCAGTTCGGCGCATGTTTCGTTATATTTAGTATCGGCTTGGCTGCCTTTTGATTTTGCCACCTCAGCTTCTGCTTTCGCACTTTGTAATGCCGTTTGCAGGTTTTTCTCTTTGGCAGAAACACTTTCGAGCTCTTGCTGTAGCTCACTAATTTGCAGAGTCGCCAATTCCAGTTCGGCGCATGTTTCGTTATATTTAGTATCGGATTGGCTGCCTTTTGATTTTGCCTGCTCAGCTTCTGCTTTCGCACTTTGTAATGCCGTTTGCAGAGTTTGCTCCTTGGCAGACACACTTTCGAGCTCTTGCTGCAACTGGCTTAGTTGTAGTGTTACTAACTGTAGTTCTTGCTGGGCTACTGTGAGCGCCATGCCTTTTTCATTAAGCTGCTCTGCTTGTGTTTTCTCTTTCTCGACAGATTGCTGTAGTGTTTCTTCGAGTACTTTTTTGTTTTTTATAAGCTGTTCGAGCTCTTGCTGTAGCTGGGTAACTTGCAGAGTTGCCAGCTCCAACTCATTTTTATGTTCTGCAAGCTCATTACCTGCAGCGTTTAACTGCGTTTCCAGTTCGGTTGCTTTGTTTTTTATTTGGTTGAGTTCGTTATCGGCGCTGTGATTGCTGACTGTTAGCTTTTCAATTTCTGTTTGCAACTGGCTAATTTGGGCGTTGGCCTTGTCGAGCTGGTTGGTTTTTTCCTTCAGCTGTTCGTTGTTCGCTTCCAGCCTGGATACCAGGCTCAGCTTGTCTTGCGAAGCGGTTTCGTGCTCTTCCTGAAGGTTGGTAAGCTGTGTTTGAGTTTGCTCTAACACGGCTTTTATTTCTTCTTGCTGAGCGAGCGATTCTTTGAGTTTTTCAGCATCTTGAGCCAGAGCGTTATTTTGCGCTTCTTGTGTTTTTAGCGCTTCACTTACTTGTTGATGGGTTGCTTCGCTTTGGTTTAATTTTTCTTGCAGGTCGGAGTTTGATTGTTGTAATTGCTCAAGCTCAGTCTGTTTGGCGCTTAGCTGCGGCTCTAGCTCTGCCAGTTTGTTACGTTCTGCGCACACTTTTGCAAGTTCGTTACTTAAATCGCTGATGTCCTGCTTTAAAGCCGTTTTGGCCTTAAAGTGTTCTTTTTCACTTGCTGCCTGTGATTGCTTTTGCTTGATCAGCTCACTGGCTAAGGCAATTGCGGAAGGGGTGTTTTCAGACCTCACAACAAATGAGCACCATTCCTGAGTGGCCAGGGCTACCCGTTGGTCCTGCTCCAGGATCAGTTGCAATTGGTGCTCGAAAGCCGCAGCGCTTTGTAGTTCGACTGGCCAAGTGGCAACCACCTGACCAGGCAGTAATAACAACAGTTGTTTGGCGGCTTCGATATAGTCAAGCCACTGTAGTATTGCCGATTCTACTGCACCTGATTGTTTATCGTTATAGTTCACAAGCCAGGCGGATACCGGCGGCATCAACAGCTGATGGGTTTCTAACTCATCCTTTAATACATAAGCACAGGTGTAACCCGCTGAGTCAGAGGTTAGCAATGCCAGTAGATCTTTGGTGCTTATGTCCGTGTCGTCATCGATATCCTGCCAATCGTACTCGGCTTGCAGACACCCTTTTTTTATAGTGTTTTCTGAAACCTCTTCGCCCTGGTTTGTTAGGGCAAAATTTAACAAGTGGTGATTGGGAGCAAGGAATAACTTTTTAGACATTAATGATCTACTCTTACGGAGACTTAATTAAAGATGCTTTGCGTTTTCTGTACTTCGGACCAGTGATTGGCTTTATATTTTAAATCACTCACGATATCAAAAAATGCGATATCTTTTTGCTCAACAACCCGAATTTTACTGCCATCTTTACTGTGGTTAACCACCTGGTTGAAAGACTTAGGCCCGGTTACCTGCCATACATCCTGTGTTTCTCTGGCCTGTAAGTTATGAATGATTTTATCCCAAATAAGTTTGAGATCGGCCTGATCTGCTTCGGCACCAATCATGCCATTCCAGACCCCTCCATGCCATTTGCGCATTAACAGCAGCTCACCATTAGCAGGCAGATGGGGGTCTAACGCAGCCTTACAGCGAGTCCCCGCATCAATATAAAAACCGCCTTTGGCCAGGCAGTAAGCAACGCGGAAGATATCTGATTGCATCGCTGGCAAAGCTGCACTTAAAAACAAGTCCTGAATTTTTTTACCATATTTTACCCCAATAAAGCTGGCGGCTTGCTCGTAATCAAACACTAAATGACGAAAATCAGGATTTTGCTGCTTCCAGGTTTCCATAAGTTCAGCAACGTCATCCGGAATGTCTGGTGTGTTCCAAAACTGCACTATTACCTTAGGTATCATATTTTTCTCTTATAAAATCTGCGTTCTCTGAATATATCTGATAGAACAATGCTACCAGTTCTTCGTCAGTATAGTTTTTTTCTGCGCCGAGCTCTATTTTCGCGCCGTTGACTGAGAGCACCTCTTGCCCTTTACTTACCGCTTGAGCTGCTTGTTCATGGCCCAGACCAGGCGGGATTTTGGGGATAAGCTGATCAAGAAATTCATTTTTAATCAATTCGTTATGAATTTCTGTCGCATTGCCAAGTAGCATTGCACTTACCCGGTGTGCATACTGGGCTAACAGTGCAGCTGAAGGGTGATTAAAAGTAAAAAAGAACCGCTGATGCTTATAACCCGCCTCGATACAATCTACAATTGGCACATCCACCAGTTCTTCACGTTTCTTCAGCTCGGCGAGCGAAGCCTGAGATGCCAGCGCATATTCCTGCTGATTAAAAAAGGGATCGTTAAGCCACTTTACCACCTGCTTCTGATCGACTCCCAACATCCAACCTGTAAGAATAGTTTTATTATGGTAATCGCTCAATGGCCCCCGCAATGTTCCTACTTGTGGATGCCTCAGGTAACGTAAATCCGGGTTGTAACCGGTAAAATATAAATTAAGGATGGTTTTTACTCTATCGCCATAGCGCTCTTTTAGCCTATTGGTACGGATAAATTCACAGGGATAGCTGTCGGCAATAAGTTGAGTAATAATAAGATCTGCTTCATCCAGTGCGGGCCGAAAGACCGCTTCATCAGCAGGCTGCAGTAGATGCACAATGGGAGTGGCAGTAATGGTTATTTCTGGGTTTAACTGGCTAAGCAGTCGTGCCATAGGCCTTGCCTGGCAATTACCTGCAACAACGACTTTCAAAACTGTAGACCTCTACAATCCAGCTTAAGCAAGCGAGCCAATACAAAAATCACCCCACACTGAGTTGTTACTGGTTTCCAAAATGTTTGCTCTTTTGGGTATTTACAATATACCCGTTGGTAAGACTCGGTGAGAGTTCGACATCTGTTATGCACAAAAACAACCTGCATTATTATAATTTGGCAATCTATTGAATCCGTTTGTCAGCGGCTTTAATCAGCAATTAGCGTAACCTTACTACAGATCGCTCATCTTGGTGTTAGGGTCCAGAGGCTGACTAATTTGTTCATTCTCTTCTTGATTAAGCAACTCTGACTCGCCCAGCTTCAGGTTCGGATCAGGCTGTGTAGCTGGAAATGGCTCATCTATTTGCACGGTTTCAGCCTCTGGCGACATATACGATAAATCGCCCTCCGGTGCAGGAGTAAATTGCATATCTTGTTCTATTTGCGCAATTAACGCTGGATCTGTGACCAATCCTATCGACTCTGCCGCTGCATTCGCGGGCTCAGAAGAGGTTGTTGTTAGCTCCCTGACATCAGATTGGGCCGGACTTGCCACAGCACGCGGTTGTAACTCCACGTGCTCCACTTCAGTTTTGATACTGTCACCCTTGTTGGGTGTTGATGATAATACTGTAAACCGATATGTTACTATCAATGTTATCAGTACAACAAAGATCAATAGAAATTTCATAGTGGGATCCTTTCCAGCCTTAAGACCTGAAGAGTTTACCATTATTTATACCAGCAAAAAACTGCTTAAAGTAGTCATGGCTTACCGCCTTATCATTTAAGTCAGATATCCTGTGTACGCAAGCTTTAACCATACAGGTAGCCTGATTTACTGAACACAGGTCGTATTCTTTAGCGGGATAACAAAAGTAATCTATAACCATCTGGAAATAAGGAAAATCATGGTGAGTAATGCTCGTGGCCTTTTTTTCACAGGCACTCTTTTTTGGTTAATCTTACTACCGTGCTTAGTCAATGCTGAAGATGTGAACCCGGCTATTCCGGAAATTAAACAGGGGGTAACGGGCGTAAGCCTTTTTTACCTCGACGGCAGAGATCAGGAAGATCTTCCTCAAGTAGTACAAAAACTTAACTACGGCGATACCGCATGTAAAGGTAGTCGTACTGAAATAAAACTGCGACTCCGAAATACATTGAACAACATTCAGCAATCAGGTTTCAGCTGGGTACGTTTGCTATTTGGCCCGGGCGGATTCAAAATTTACGCTAACCGTTGTAACCTGGATTTATCGAAAGTTTACCCGGTGATTTCCCCCCAATATGTAGAGGAGTTTAATCACCTACTGCAGATCATTGGGGAGTACAACTTAAATATTGAGTTGGTTTTAAGCGGGAGTAAAGGATTTCACGATCTAAAACATGATCTACAATTCTTTGAGTCAGTTTTGACACAGCTGGATATGACTCATATAAAATTAATAATGCTAGGCGGTGATGTTCAACCGGCAAAAAATCAGCGACACGCTACCTGGCTTAAAACTATGTTTGATGTTTTTGCACGTAACCCCGCCTATAGCCATACCCCATTCTCATTTGACACAGTCACCTATCCTGATTTAGCTGAGTTCAAACAATATGTCAGTTGGGTTAACAAGCACCTGCCTGATTTGTCTATTGTGCCGGTTAATTTATATTACCGCGCGCTGCCCAGTGGCTCTTCGTGGCAGCAATACAGTAAACAAATAACAAAATACATTTCGGCGTTTCGTCAAATTGATAACACCAGCATTATTTGGGTCGATGAGTTTGGCTTTAGGCTAAGCACATCACAAGAGCAGACTAAATTAAACGCCGCAGATCAACTGGCTTATTACAAAGGCGTAATCCACGCAACCCAGTGTAACGGGAGCAACCTGATCACACCATTATTTGCCTGGGCAGCAGGCAATGACAGATACCTGGCAGACCCAGGCAGAGATGCTAAACGTACGCCTTTTGGGTTATATGATGGCTATCAAAATAACCAGCCGGTAGAAAGTATCAGTTGGCAATATATACGTAAGTTTAATAATTCAGCCACCCCTTGTGACCTCTTTTAAATCAACGGTTTCTTACAAGACCTGTAAACATTAATTTATAGAGAAAATCATCCAAAGGGTTGGTATAGAATACCCCGGTACTGGTGCCTTTTGCCGTAAAGGTAATCATAACGCTATTGTCCGATAGCTCTTGCCATTTAATTGCCCTGGTTCCCTGGGTGTAATGATCAACAATTATAAATTGGCTATTCGGATGCCTTTTCATTACCGTTTCAATCATTTCAATACAGCTTTCGTAACTCTGCGCCGTGGGCATGGGAAATTTCATATCAAACCCTTTTGCCCATGCTTGCCGTTTAGCTGGCTCATTAATCAGGGTAATCAGAAATGTTGCGGTTTCCTGCGAATCAAGCAGAGCTTCAAAGCGTTCACAACAACGCTGGTAGTAATGATAATCACCTTCAGACTTCAGGGGAGACCGGTGATTAAAAAAGCTGGAATGGTACAACGAATGCCCGGCCGATTTACCTTCATCATTAATGTAACTTTTGTTCAGGTAGGCAGCGAACTCATCATTGATACAGTGAGTTACTATGTCGGGGGAACTAAATATCCAGTCGAAAGGATAAGACTCAAGTTTTAAGCCAAGTTGTTTAAGATACCAGGCAGAGCTACAATTTTGACCTAGCGACACAAACTTATCAGATACCGACATTTTATTCGCTAACTTTGACTGTATGTCTAAAGCCATTGCCACACAACGCTCTATATGTTCTGGTTGTTCCTTTATGGTTAGATCTATGGGTTGCATGGGCTTGACTCGACTAACTTATTCACTTGAGCAGAAAGAATGGCATCATATTCCTGCATCACCTGCTGAAAGGTCTGCTTTTCTTCGCTATTAAATGTCTGGGTGAATGGTGGAACATCAAAACGGCGATAAAACTGTTCATTCTTCTCGGCAAAAAACCGTCTAAGCGTGGCGACCTGAGATTGACTTAGGATTTTTTTAGTCATGAAGGTACCGGGAATGCCCTTCGCAATTTCCGCGCGGGTGGCCATTTCCTTCAACTTCATTTTTTGATCAGTGCTGACATCCAGTCGATTTATATACCATGAAAGCATCACGGTCCAAATCGATTCAATCTGCTTATTGGATACATGATTAACCATTGAGGAGTTCGTGTAACGGTTAAAGAAATGTGGAACCACACCTTCTACCTTAACGTTAGAATAATTGTGGATATCCAATTTTGCATGCGGAAAAATACTTTGCAGATGAGAAAACATAAGAGCGTAATTCATCGTCGGATTCTGCATAAGTTTATGCAAATCAAAATCAGCAAGACAAATCCTGCTTTTAATTGCCTGATTGATCCTCGACTCCAGTGATTCCGCTTGCTCACGAATATAAAAGACCAGCTTCACCTTTCCAAACGCACTGGATAAACGCGATAAGTTTTGCCACAGCAGGTTCATAATCATCTTGTTAAAGATGATTTCATTAGTGCATGAAAAGTATTCAGAAGATATGACAACTCGCGATTTTTCTGACCGCTCACACTCTTGCCAAAACGCCCTAATAGTTTGGTCACTGATATCTCCCTTTCGTTTAGACAAGAGAGTAACCAATTGATGATGGCCACCATGGAGTTTTCCTGTTTCGGGATACAAAACATCGCCGAATTCATGCTTGGACAGCATTTGTTGAATGGCGGTTGTTCCCGTTTTATGTAAGCCCATGTGGATGATAAGCTCTTTCGACTGCAGCTCTTCACTCTCGGGGGGTGACGTAAGACTATACTGACGATTGAACAGCGGTGTTATATGCTGGGCTAACCGCCAGTTAAAGCTCGCCTTATGGGATAATTGAGATACTCTGATAAAGGTGTCGGCATATTCCTCATGCGGCACCAGGTTCGCATCACTGGTATTCACTGCCGTATTTATTTTTCGCTGAAAGAGATCACTGCCAGCCAGTGCGCTGATTCCGCCTTCCCTTCGATTCAGAAGAACATCTTGAATTTCGGCCCAAATAGTTGCAATGATTTTGTTGTCTTTAGCGGCTAATATGAATCCGTTCCATATATTACCACTGCTGTCTTTGAGAACATTTAACTTATCCCTGTTTACTTTCCACTCGTCAGCCGGTTTTAAACATTTAAGCGAGGCAGACGCAAAAACACCACCACACCTCAGAATATAAGCAACTCTAAAAATGTACGATTGCAAGGCTGGAAGTGTTATTTCCAGAAACGCATCCCGAACTTCGTTACCAAAATGCTCGCCCAAGAAGTCTGCTGCGGATAACCGGTTAAAACAAACGTAAGGCAGGTTAGGCTGACAGTCTTGCCAGGTCTTACTCAGTTTCGCTACGTCTTCAGGTACCGCTGAGTCCCAATATTGAACCATCGCAATCATGTTAACTCACCAGACCTCAAACTTGTTTAAAACTCAAAACTATTCACCACTGCCTGGTACCTTTCACCAGACATCATTAAAAATAGGGTGAAGGACTTATTACAGTCTTTGGGTGCATTCCTTGGCGGATTCGAATGATAACCAGCATGATGCATGAAAACAACTGTACTAACAGCGTTTAAACCACTAAATCTAAAGCCATGGATTATTAATTAACCACCCGCCAGGTATCATCGGTATTTTTCAATACCCCGCTGGCTTTA
>CETO01018460.1_pt1 | contig 23768 bp, 21 predicted proteins | sample 531351 | NCBI WGS metagenome assembly CETO01 (sample SAMEA2622678, study PRJEB7988) | marine metagenome | isolation source: saline water (ENVO:00002010), including | reverse complement strand
TTCTACCAGGCATCAACCTCTGAACTGTATGGATTAGTACAGGAAATTCCGCAAAAAGAAACAACACCATTTTACCCGCGCTCTCCTTATGCCGTTGCCAAAATGTACGCCTATTGGATCACGGTTAACTATCGCGAATCCTATGGCATGTATGCTTGTAATGGTGTGTTGTTTAATCATGAGTCACCACGACGTGGGGAAACCTTTGTAACCCGTAAGATCACGCGTGGCATTGCCAATATTGCCCAAGGTTTAGAGTCTTGCCTTTACTTAGGAAACATGGATGCATTGCGTGACTGGGGCCATGCTAAAGATTACGTACGCATGCAGTGGATGATGTTGCAACAAGACCACGCAGAAGATTTTGTTATCGCTACCGGTAAACAAATATCTGTACGTGAATTCGTTCGTATGAGCTGTAAAGAAGCCGGCATTATTGTTGAATTTACCGGTAAAGGCGTTGACGAAATTGCCACAGTTGCAGCCATCGAAGGTGATAATGCACCAGGTGTAAGCGTGGGCGATGTTATCGTTAAAGTAGATCCCAGATACTTCCGCCCTGCTGAAGTAGAAACCTTGCTCGGCGATCCGGCCAAAGCCAAAGAAAAGCTCGGCTGGGTACCCGAAATCACCGTTGAAGAAATGTGTGCAGAGATGGTGGAAGGCGATCTACAGAAAGCCAAGCAACATGCCCTACTCAAAAAACATGGTTATTCTGTGGCTGTGGCAAAAGAATAGATTTTCAATAGGCCTGTAATGTTTGATGGAGTGCATTACTCAAATATCAGCAAAGGTTAACAGTCTTATCAAAAAACGTAATGTGCTTAATAAAGAATTCGCTTTTAAAGTTTGTTTTATAGAAATTCATATTTTCATTTGGCAAAGTCAATAACTGCAGAAGCAACTTTTTATTTTTCACTTACCAAGGTCTTCTTGAAAGTCTCTTAAGTTGAATAATTTAAGGCACAATCATCGCTCAAGGATGGCCAGTTGATTAATAATAAAATCAGTGCCTACTGTTACAACACGTATTATGACTTGAAAGTCGAAGTAATCTTAGCTTAATTAGTTTCTTAATTAAAACATATAAATTTTACAATAAATTAACAAAATCAAATTACATATATTTTTATTCACCAAAAAAAATTAATTGTGAAACTAGTAAGCCTTTAAAATCATATAGTTAACGACCACATGAAATTGATTGAATATTGAGCACTTCTCAACTAAATCAAAGCATGTATAATCGATAATGAGTAAAAAAGCCAACCTCAGTGCGAACGATGGACGGAAAGTTACAGGCCTCTGGTTTTCTATTATTAATGGATAATTAAAGGTGGCTGTGCTGCATTGCTTAAACAAACTTGTTTTTATAAACACATAGCAAAAGGAACTTTATTATGACGTTGTTAAAAAAGCTGCTCATTGCTGCATCTATGGTTTTGTTTACTTCTGTTGCAAGTGCGGAATCATTCAATTTAGGTGATGTAACCGGCTTATCAGTATTTGGTTTTGGTAACGAGGTAATAGGAGAATTTACAGATGATGCATCTTTTTCTCTTAGTACCGCATCAGAATTTGAAGCAGTTGTATTCAATTTCTCATTTGCAACATTTAGTGCAATTGATAGCTTTACTATCACTGTTTCAGACATGAGCAGCGGTATTGCTTATGCCTTCAGCGATGTAGTTACTAATGTTAGCTTTGCACTGGGCGCAGGCGATTACGGTGTTTTGGTTACAGGCAACGCTGGCACAGTTGGTAGTTATGCCGTAACAGTATCTCCAGTACCAGAAGCTTCTACCGTTGCTCTACTATTAAGTGGACTGGGTTTTGTTTCTGTAATGGCCAAACGCCGACGTAAGCTGTAATTACTAGTTATTACAGTGTATGAAGAACAAAACGCAACTCCTAACATGTGTTGCGTTTTTTTTCGGCTAGCTTCTAAAGAATTGGAAACACTAATCTCACGGGAAGCAGATATTTGAAGTTCGTTTCATTCGAGTGATAAAAGGAATTATTCATTAAATATACCTCCTTATAAATAATACAGTTCTTACGTTCAAACATACCACTAAGAATGCCGTTAACTATTATGCGAAGTTAAGAAGAGTAGAATGATTAGTAAAAATTTGAAGTTTATAATTTTAGTTTTATCTGTACTGCTACACGCCTGTACCAGGGAGTCAAATTTCGAAGAAGTTAAGGATCCCAGTCAGGTTGCAGCCAAAGTAGATAAACAAGAAATCACGGTACATCAGGTTCAGCAGTTAATAAAGTCCAGTCCAAATCAGAATATTACGGCCAATGAAAACCTGCATAACGAAGTACTGGATCAACTAATAAAACAAGAGTTGCTATTCCAACAAGCACAAAAAATGAAGCTAGATAGAGATCCAGACGCACTGTTAGCAATTGAGGCTGCAAAACGAAAAATTATTGTTGATACGTACTTAAGAAAAGTATTCGAATCATCATCAACCGATGGCGTTACAGAAAATGATATGCAGGACTATTTTGATAACCATCCGGAGTATTTTGGTGAGCGTAAGAAAATTGTATATACCCAGGTAGCCGTTAAAGTACCAGAAGAAATTAAACCTGATTTAATCCAACAAATTGAAGCTAGTGAGAATATTGATACATTAATAACCAAGCTTGAAGAACAACAATTACCCTACAAGCACAATCAACAAGTACAAACTACAGAAAAACTGCCAAAAGTTTTAATAGATCCTCTTTACACCTTGTCTGAAGGTGATATAGGGTATTTAACAATGGATGATGGGATTCTAGTCTTAGCGGTAGAAGAAAAAGAAGCCATGCCTATAGCTTTTAACGAAGCTCGGGCTGCCATTAGAAATTATCTGTATACCGAAAAGCGTAAAGAAGATGTCGAACAGCTGGTAACAAATTTAAAGAATGCTGCTCAAATTGAGTACGTTGGTGAGTTTCAACCATTAGATTAGAGTACTCGACAAATGAAGGATGTAGTGAGTCAGGTTTTCATAGGCTCCTTATCTTGTTTTATTGCATTATCTAGCAATGCAGTGGCAAGTGAAAAAGGGACTTTTTCATCGTCAGTGGGTGCACAGGTTACTCACGATGATAATCTGTATAAAATTAATCAAGATTCGGAGCTTGTTAGACAATTACTTTCAAGCTTCGATTTTTCTGATACGGTCACCTCGGTATTTGCAAATGCCGGAATGGACTGGGATGTCTCAAGACAAAAAATACTAGCCAGTGTATCGGTAACACAAAACAACTACACTAAAAACGCTCAATTTGATAACACTGAAACCCAGTACAGTATTAAATGGAACTGGCGGGCTGGTCAGCTATTTTTTGGTGATCTTTTTCACAACGAGAATAGGCGACTGGCTAATTTTACCGATAATTTGAATGCAGCATTACTCGCATCAAAGATAGATGAAGGGCTGTCTGGATTCAGTACAAATTGGCAGATGCATAGCCGCTGGCAGGCTCAGGTTAGCCTGAATGAAAGAACAACGGAATACAGTGTAGATTCACTTGCCTTAAATAATAAAAACGTAGTCACCTCAAGTGCGAAAGTAACCTATAAAACTGAGGTTAACAACTCCTTTTCTTTATCGATATCTCAGGCAAAAATAGACTATGAAAATCGTACTTTTGAAGATGGAGATACTGTAGACAATGAATACACGCTTTCGACCATAGTACTAGCAACTAATTACCATTACAGCGAGAAGAGCTTGGTATCAGCAAAGCTATTATGGCGAGAGTTGGAGCCTGAACATGCAACAAATGGTACAGAGTTCGCGCTTTCAGATTGGGGGTTTAATATAAATTATCGCTGGCAAATTGCGCCAACGATTCAACTGACTACAATACTTGCCGATGAAATATCGCCATCAGAAAATATAAATACAGATTTTCAGCGTTCCCAAAAACTAAATCTGGGTATTACATGGCAGGCACTAAATAAAGTAATTATTGGATTGCAGACCAAATATGAAAAAAGGAGGTTCGAATTTAATACTAACCTGAACAGTGCTCTGCAAATCGCATCAAAAAACACATATAAAAAAGCAGCCATAAATATAGCATATTTGCCAAGTGCTATTATCGAGTTGCGAATAGGTTATGAGTTTAATAATCAACGATCAGATTTGCTACTACGCAATTTTGACTCCAATACAACTTACGCGACCTTAGTTGCAAGTTTTTAGTTTTTGAAAAGGTGAAAGAGCCATGTTTAGGGTTATAGTTTTAGCGTTCGTTATTCTATTTTATAGTCATTCGTCATTGTCGCAGGAAAAACCTATACAACCTGGTGACGTACTCAAAGTAACTGTGTATGGCAACCCGGATTTAACAACACAAACGGAAGTCTCAAACACTGGGCACCTTAACATGCCTTTAATAGGCGCAGTAGAAATTGCAGGCTTGATTTCCAGTACGGCCAGTGAAAAAATTGAAAAAAGACTAATAGAGCAAAAAGTACTAAAAAACCCTCAAGTTATCATTGTGGTATTAGAGTCTAAAACTAATACCGTGTCAGTACTGGGGCAAGTTAAGGCACCAGGGAAATACCAGTTGAGTGCAGGCGCTAAAACACTAATCGATTTTATTGCTATAGCCGGCGGCCTTAATCAAAACGCATCACAAGATATAACAATCATTAAAGCTAACGCCAAATCGCCGGTAAATAAAATTACACTCAACATGCAGCAAATCTTTGTGGATGGAATTACAGGTGTATTAACCATGGAAGATATACAACTGCAATCGGGCGATATTATTTATGTTCCAGAAGCCCCTGTCTTCTATATCTATGGCAAAGTGAACCGACCAGGCAGTTTCCGCTTAAAACGCGAGATGACAGTAGCCCAGGCGATCGCCTTAGGTGGCGGCATTTCAAGCGTTGGCACTAATAGAGGCATAACTATAAAACGCAAGTCTGAAGACGGTAGCTTTATAGATATCGAAGTTAACGAAAACACCCTCATTCAGGCGAATGACACACTGTATATTAACGAAAGTTTATTTTAACTAGAGGCGAAGTAACCCAATGGCATTTTCTACATTTCTAAAGGTAATTTGGGCGCGAAAATGGTTTATTACTAGCTTCGTTTTCGTCATTTGTTTATTGATAGGCGTAAAGTCTATCTTTGCAGCAAAACAGTATGAAGCCACGGCTTCGATTATCATCAACGTAAATGGCAAAGACCCGATAACCGGAGCAATGGTTCCTACACTGATGCAACCGGCCTTCCTCGCTACTCAGGTTGAAATAGTTAAAAGTATAAATGTGGCCCTTAAAGTAGTAAACAACCTGGGGTTAAGTAAAAACCCCGAGCTACAAACAAGGTTCGCCGAAATCGGCGCTAATAATACCAGCTTTGATGTTTGGCTTGGATATGGGTTACTGCAAAACTTGCAGGTAACCCCTTCACGGCAAAGTAGTATTATATATATTACCTACAGATCTAATAGTTCCGTTCAATCCGCACAACTAGCCAATGCATTTGCAGAGGCTTACGTTCAGACAAATTTAGACTTGAAGATCGACCCGTCGCGAAGAACTGCTGCCTGGTATACAACGCAAGTAGAAAACATAAAGAATGAACTGGCACTAGCCAGAGAAGAATTAACCAGTTACCAACAAGAAACAGGATTACTAACAATCAATGAAGGTTATACCGTTGAGTCTCAACGTATTGGTCAGCTGAATAGTCAATTATTAAGCCTAAACACCACTTTGAGCACACTCGAGACCAAGCAAATCACTTTTAACAACTTTGATCCTGAATTTCCTAACGAATCATCCATCTCAGATCCAATGATAGACAGACTAAAAGTAGCTTACGTTAATTCACAACTGGAGTTTTCAGAAGTCAGCAATAAATTCAGTGAGAATCATCCAAACTACGTCTCGGCCTATAATAATATGGTTGCTAAGCGTGATAGCTTAATTAATGAGATCCAATCCGCTAAAGCAAAACTGTCGTCCGAGATTAAAGAGACCAAGCTATTAATTGCTAACGTCGAGAGAGCGATAGATGAGCAAACACAACTAATGTTAAGTAACAATAAAAATCGTGACAAACTTAAAGTGCTGGTGAATAAAGTACAAAACACAGAAAGTTTATTAAATGCAACCACCCAAAAATTAAACTTATTCAGGTTAGAAGGCAACTCTGTTGACACCGACGTCTCTATTCTAAATAGAGCTTCACCGCCCTTCTCTGCTTCTAATGCTTCCCTTATTTTTACTTTAATTGCAACGTTTATATTTTCAGGGATTATTGCTTTATTTTCAGTTTTAGTATTTGAACAGTTGAATAAAAAAATTCGCGATAAAACACTAATCGAAGATAGCTTTGACATACCAGTACTGGCTGAAATACCAAAAATAAAACAGGCATGAGGCTAACTCAACATGATAACCAGCAACATTAAAAATGAAAGTATTGGTGAAATATTAGTTCAGGCAGGCAAATTAACACCTGACGAGGTAGCTAAAGTTTCCGAGGAACAAAATAACTCAGGAATGCGATTTGGTGATTGCGCCATCAAACTAGGCTTGCTCACCAAGGTTGATCTAGACCGTGTTTTATCAGAACAATTCGAGTTTTCCTATTTTGAAAAAACCTCAGATAAATTTGATAAGCGCGTACTGGCTGCATTAGAGCCAGAACATCCTTATAGTGAGAAGATTCGTCTGTTACGGGTTCAACTGACTCTTCGGTGGCTAAACGAAAATACTTCCATCGCGATATTTGGTGATGACACCGGGATCGGTAGTTCATTAAATTGCGCTAACTTAGCTATTTCTTTTGCTCAATTCGGCAAGAAGACTTTGTTGGTAGATGCCAATATGCGTAAACCAAGTCAACACAACTTTTTCAAACTGCCAAATTCCGTTGGTTTATCGCAACTACTTGCAGGTAGAACCGACGTTAATGCTATTCAGAATCTTAGCCACTTAAAAAACCTGAGTATACTTACCAGCGGAGCACTGCCACCAAATCCTGTGGAGCTGTTGGGCCGCTCAACAATGAAAAACCTGGTTGAGCAATTAGAGAGTAGCTACGACGTAGTAATTTACGACTGTCCAAGCGTAAAAGAACATAGTGACGGTTTTATATTAACAAGCTTGATCAAAGGAGTTGTGATTACTAGCAAGAAAAACTTGTCGAAAGTTTCTAACTTCAAACAAATTGTTGAAAAGGTCGATTTAAGTGGCGGCAAGGTAATAGGCGCAGTTATCAATGACTTTTAATACACAATATATAATGCGTTAGGTATGCTACTTTGACTTTTAAAGCCTTTTTCTCGATAGCTACAATGTGCATAACGATAGTATGCATGTTGTTGCAATTATTCATCAGTACTCATGCTGAGAATATCGAGAGCTTATTAATAATAGGCCTAGCTACATCGGTAACGATTTCCTATCTTTATTGGGTTGACACCTACAGTAAAACAGCAATATCTACAGTAGTTATCATCAGCTTACTATTTACTGGTTTATTTGGAGCCTTAGTGTTACAAACACTTTATTGGAACCCGCTCACAAAGTATTTATATAACCCTGTATATACTTTCAACAAACTTACGTTTTACCTGCTAATTTGCATTGCTGGTCATTATATTTATTTGTCACTTTGTCAAACAAATATTAACATAAATAATAAGAGTCCCTTGAATATAAGAGGGATTTTGTCCAGAATAGGTTTGTATAATATCCCTTCCGTCTATACGGTATGGATTATTGCTATTTTGGGCTTACTTGCATTAATAATAGGTAAACTATTACCAGGAACGATTGGTAGAGCTCTCTTAAATTTTCATTTTTTAATGTGGTTTCCTTTTTTTATAATATTTTACATTAATAAATTTGGTCAAGATTACGCATCACCTAAAAAACAATACACTTACATATTATTATTTTTTATACTCATCGCCTCTTTAGGAATAGCTCTAAACATTCGAGCTTTAATTGTTTCGGGTTTCGTCAATCTTTTTCTAATAGCAATTATTATATTGCTAAATCAGAGTTCCAAGCTTAGGTCAGGGTTTTACTTTAAATTTTCGATATTGATTTTAATACTTTTTGGATTGTTAAAACCACTTTCATCTTTCTCTGATGCCATGTTAATAGCTCGTTCTGAAAGGGGAGAAATAACGCCAATTCAAATGCTGATTAACACTTTTGATATTTATTTAAGTTCAGATACAACCAAAATAGAAAAACCTAATAAATTTATCGAAGATAAGGTTTATTCAAATTATGATGAAGATTATATCGAAAACGGTATACTTACACGGTTTGTTTTAACAAAGTTCCATGACAATGCTTATCATTTTGCATCTCAGGTATCTGATAAGGGTGAAAAAGAGGTAAGGGAGCACATTATAAAAAGCTTAGTTGCGATAATGCCGCAACCAGCACTGGATATACTTGGTGTTGAGTTAAATAAATCGGATGTTTTAAAATCTACTACAGATATCCTCGTCTACGAAACCACTGGACGCAGACTAGGAGGGTTTAAAGTTCCTTCTACATTTGTCGATCTTGAGATAACCTTTGATTTGTTTGCCCCCTTAGTTTTTTTGTGTATGGCCTTTGTTTTTTTTATGATAGTAGACTTATTTAGTAACAATAATAAGTCATACGGTTTAGTTATATCATTTCCGTTTTTTGCTCTAGCTTCTCGATATATATTATTCCAAATGCCAGTTTACGGTCTTCAAGGAGTTTTCACTCTCGTACTTCGCGGGTTTATCGAGGATGTTTTGATTTTTTGCTTACTTATGTATGCTATGAGTTATATATTTAAGCCCTTCAGTAAAGATACTAGGGTATAGTTCCGAATTATGCACTTACCTATGCACTTTGTATAATTTGATTAGAAAATGATTGGTCAATAATACAGGATAGACTAATGACAAATTTTACATCGGTAGCAGCAAATATTCTCCTAACTTTAATTTGTACTTTTTGTATTTTGAATAGTAGTTTTGCACAGGAAGAAGTGACTACTATTGAACAGCGACGTAATAGGTTAATGGAATGGTCAGACGCAACCTACAAAGCGTCTGACCATCGTTTAATGAAAGTCTATTGGATACTCGGTGATACTGAAGTGAATGGTTGCAAAGCAGAATATTCAAACTATATGGTTGATTTTACGAATCATTCTGGTGATAATGGAAAGTCTATTGATAATTTTGCATTGCCTCCCATTGTTAGGTACGTCTATCAATTCGGACATTGTTTAAGTGAACAAAACATTGAAGTATTGCGAAACTTTGTCGCAGAGGGGCCATGTTGCAATAATAATGAATATCTTGGTCACGGCACACTTAATCATGCAATTTTACAAGCCAGTTCATGGTATCTTCTAGCTCAATACTTTACAGATGACATTTGGTTTCGGAAAAATCGAGGGCAATACCAAAGTCAAGAAGTCAAGGATATAATTTTTAACAACTTACAGAATCGCTTTAATCGTCATTCAGAATATGGTCATTTTGAACTTGCTTCACCAAATTATATCGAAGTAAATTTTTTCCCTTTACTTAATTTAATAGATTTTTCAGAAGATAGCGAGCTAAAGGCATTAGCTGAAAAGGCAGCATCTAAAACATTGAGTTATTTAATAAACAACTCATTCAAAGGCAAACTAATCCCACCATTAACACGTCAAATGTCAAATGAGTTAAATGGATCCATTGAGAACTATAAAGAATATAGTTATTGGACTGGTCGTGATAAGCGCTTGTATTGGTATTATTTCGGACCCGAATTGAAGTTAACTCTTCCTGATTTTCGTAGCACGAGATCACCTGCCTTCTGGATGATATATATGCTGTCAGATTGGTTCCCGCAAAATATAGATAGTAATGCTAGCTACTCGATAGACGATGACATTGTTACTGACGAAATACCCGCCTTTTCTGAGTGGGGAGAAGACGAAGGCTTTGTTATTCAATCACAAAAATATATTGGCCAGAACTACGCGTTAGCATCTTCAAATGTCAGATATAAACCCTATTGGTATAGCGGAGAAATGGTAGAGTTCGGAATACTTATTGATTCAGATAATATTTTCAATCAGGTCGACTGTACACAACCTTATTGGTTCAGTAACTATACAGTTGATATCGAAAACGATTTCAAAATACGCTGGTACGATAGAAGCTCTCCCTTTATGCAAACTCACTTAATCGACAAGCACAACATGTTGTTTATAGCGGATATCCCTGAAAAAGATCCGTTTACAGAGTATGAAACGCAATTCACGAAGACTCGCTCTTCTCATCTAAATCAGCTTAATCAATTTGTTCGCTGCAGAATACCTAAAGGCTTTGATGTTATAAATAAAGGTGAACTTGTCATTCAAGTGCAAGAGGGTAAAACTTACATACAGATCGAGTCTTTAAGCCAGCCTTTTAGATACGAGAGTGACGGTTATTATCAATACTTCATATTAGAAGGTGGTAAATCTGCAATGCATTTTTACGTGACAGATAAAGTTTCCTCAATGTCTGAATTATCAAATCAAGCTAGTCAGAATAGTGCAAGTTATACTCCGGATAACAATCAAATTCTCTTTACTGCACCAGAGCAATCCAATCAGGTAAAAATGACATTTAATAATGTCTTGTATCAGGATTCAGACTCAGACCTGGCAGAAAGAGAAATAATGTATGAATCCATACCACTCATAGAAGAGGTATCTCAGTGATGGACAAGGTATGATTGCTGCTAAATTTAAAACTACAAACTATGCCACATTGTTATTTTTGCACATATTTACTGCGTTTTATTATGTGCCGTTCTTTATTGATCTCAGTGTAAACGGGGCTTGGTCTAACCCCGTTCACTCTCATGGTCCATTGGTTCTTTTAATTTCTCTTTTTCTAGTGTTTCAAAATAAACAAAAAATCATTGATTTAGATACTCAGATAAGCCATCCAACACCGGGAATTTTATTTTTTCTTGGTGCTTTTGTTTTGTATGTGATAGGTGGATTTACCGACATGATCCACTTTAAACTATTGAGTTTTACAAGTATTTTTTGTGGCATTTACACTTACACCTTTGGTTGGTCTGTTCTTAAAACACTGGCTTTTCCGATTTTCTTTATGTTCTTTATGATCCCTATTCCCGGGGTAATAATGGATCCCCTTTCCAGCTTTCTCAAGTTGTTAGTGAGCGACGTAGCGGTTGATATTTTGTATTTCTTTGATTACCCCGTGGCACAAAATGGCATTGTAATTTTAGTTGGAAGTTATAAGTTATTTGTGGCGGATGCCTGCTCCGGTATGCGTACCTTATTGATGCTGGAAACCCTGGGGATTTTGTACCTCTATCTGGTTCGGCACCCTTCCTATATAAGAACAGTCGGGTTAGCTATTTTAATCGTCCCTATTTCCATTACCTCCAATATCCTACGGGTAATTTCCCTGATATTGATCACCTATTATCTAGGGGATGCCGCAGGACAAGGCTTTATGCACGATTTTGCTTCACTAGCCCTATTCTTATTTGGTTTTGTTTTGATGATTAGTACCGACTCATTACTGCGATTAATTCCGCAATCGAATCGTAAGGCTGATAATAATGAATAGGATGTCAGTAAAGCAAATCAGCGCTCTGGTAGTTATGGTGTTGATGTTATCATCGCAGTTTCTGGTAGCGGAATGGGTAATCCCACAAAAGGAATGGTATCGTTACATTGGCGAACCTGATTACGAAGCCCTGATGCCAGATCAATTTGCTGATTGGGTGAGGCTTAACGACGACTATGCTAGAGTGACAGTCAGTCCGGAAATAGAGCAACGGGTCAATGAGTTGTATACCTCTAGCGTAACCCGCATTTACAAAAACAGTAAAACACAAAATGTGATCATGGTATCCCTAGCTTATGGTAGCGAACAGATGTTTCCTAATCAGGTACATCGGCCAGACGCCTGCTACCCCGCTCAAGGGTTTAAGATTACCGATAAAAGTTCTGGGGCTCTTGCGTATGAAAGTTCGCAATTACCTGTGAGTAAGTTAGTCGCCAAACGACAATTCAGAACCGAAAACGTGATGTACTGGATACGGTTGGGTAATGGCGTTGTGAATTCTACCATGGATCTGCATTATAATCGTATTTACCTTGCCGCTCATGGTTACAGAGCAGATGGTTTATTATTCAGAGTCTCAGAAATTTCAAATGACACAACAACCTCCTTCGACATACAATCTAATTTTGTCGATGACTTTTTAGACGCTCTTAGTGTTGAAGACCGCAAATATTTTATCGGCGGCTTTTGGCAATAACATTTAATTGATAGGGAAATCGGATGAATGTCTTGCACGTAATTAGCTCATTAAAGCTAGAGCAAGGTGGCCCGGCACAGGGCGTTAGAAACATCACTTCATACTACGCAGAACTTGGTGTTACAGCCACTGTGTTATCCATGGACGAACCAGAAGACGATTTAGGCTCGGTTGACCACCTGAAGGTAGTTACTATTGGCAAGGGCAAAGGCACGTTTTCATATCACCCCAAGCTGGTGAAACAAATTAAACATATCGCTAATCAGTTTGATGCCGTAATTGTTCATGGGTTATGGCAATACCACGGCCATGCTGTGCGTGCCGCGCTGAAAAATACTAAGGTTCCCTATTATTTGTTTCCTCATGGCATGTTAGATCCATACTTCAAACAAGAGTATCCAATTAAGCACTTAAAAAAGTACCTTTATTGGTTCGTAACGCAATATGTCGTATTACGAGACGCCAAAGCTGTACTCTTCACCTGTGAAGAAGAAAAGCGTTTAGCAGCCTTTTCCTTTAAACCGTACCATGTCACAGCTGAAGTTGTTAATTACGGAACTACCATTCCGCCCATAGGCAAACAAACCAGCGCAGAGCAGTTTTACGCTGAATATCCAGAGCTGAAGAACAAACGTATTTTTCTTTTCTTAAGCCGCATCCATGAGAAAAAAGGCTGTGACCTATTAATCCAAGCCTTCGCCAAGGCGTTAGAATCAAATAAAGATATTCACCTGGTAATGGCCGGCCCCGATCAGACGGGCTGGAAGGCACAATTAATAGCCTTGGCCCAATCATTCAATGCAGAAGCACATATCACCTGGACAGGCATGCTTAAAGGTGAGCTCAAATGGGCCGCAATGAAAGCAGCCGAAGTATTTATTCTCCCGTCTCACCAAGAAAACTTCGGTATTTCTGTTGCAGAGTCATTAGCCTTAGGGACACCAGTGTTAATTTCCGATAAGGTAAACATATGGCGGGAAATAGAAGAAATGGAGGCTGGACTCGTTGAGGAAGACACTTTCGAAGGAACCGAAAAACTAATTTCTCGATGGTTAGCACTGCCGCCAGAAGAACAAGAAAAGTACCAACAACAAGCACAGAGATGTTTCGAGCAAAAATTCGATATTGAACAGGCCACAAAGAATATAGTAACACTACTAAGAAGCAATCTCGTAAAGTTAAAGACAGAATAACTGGAAAACATTGGCTTTTGAAAAGCTTTTAGGAAACACACATTACGAACTGAACTAGGATATGAATATCTATGTCTTCTATTACTGTCCAGATACTGTCTTATAATGAAGAGCAACACATTGAACGGGCTATTAAATCAGTAGAATCATTTGCTTCCCAAGTTGTTGTGATTGATTCATTTTCAAACGATAAAACTGTAGAACTCGCAGAAGCAATGGGTGCGATAGTTTTACAAAACAAATGGCAAAATAACTATGCTCACCAATTTAATTGGGGGCTTGATAATGCACCTATCTCTGGTGAATGGGTAATGCGTTTAGACGCCGATGAATATGTTACTCAGGAATTGGCAGAGGAAATAAAGAGCAAAATCGATGATTTAGAATCAAGTATCAACGGTATTTATATGCGCCGCAGAATTTACTTTATGGGTAAATGGATGAAACATGGCGCAACCTACCCCATGTGGATGCTCCGATTATGGAAAACTAATCACGGCAGATGCGAGAATCGTTGGATGGACGAGCATATAGTGCTTTCTGATGGACAAACAGTTCGTTTTGAACATGATTTTGTTGATGATAACTTAAATTCTTTAACCTGGTGGACAACAAAGCATAACCATTACGCCACTCGAGAAGCAGCAGATTTATTAAACCACAGATATAAGTTTATGGCCTCCGATACCCGAGTTGAAGATGACAAAGAGCAAGCAATGTTTAAGCGATGGCTGAAAGAAAATATTTATTCTAAAACGCCGTTATTTATCAGGCCCTTTTTCTATTTTTTCTATCGGTACATTGTTCGTCTGGGTTTTATGGATGGTTGGAGAGGACTACAGTGGAATTTCTTACAAGGGCTGTGGTATCGTTTTTTAGTCGATGCGAAAGTGTATGAAGTAGAATCAAAAGTTAGAGAAAAAACGGATAAATGTTCAGCAGTTGAGTCTATAGTCACTATTGAGTGGGGTCTAAAACCACCAGGGACGAACTAAATTTTGAAAATACTGTTGATCTCTACAAACTTTTCTCCTGAACTTACAGGGATAGGTAAATATTCAGGCGAAATGGCCCAATGGCTGGCCGATAATGGCAATCAGGTTAGGGTGATTTGCTCAGCGCCCTACTATCCAGAATGGAAAATCAATAAAGATTATTCATCTTGGCGATATTCTAAAGAAACAAAAGGTAACTTAACGGTATTACGCTGTCCTATTTGGGTGCCCGAAAAAGTCACCGGTATTAAAAGAATAATACATTTAGCCTCATTTGCTTTATCCAGCTTTCCAATTGTACTTAAGCAAATTTTTTGGAAACCGGACGTCGTTATTTGTGTCGAGCCGCCTATTTTTAACAGCGTTGGAGCCCTCTTTACCAGCAAACTAAGTGGGGCAAAATCGATTCTTCACATTCAGGATTTTGAGATAAATGCAGCCTTTGATTTGGGCATAATTAAATCGAGATGGTTAAAGAACTACATCTATAAATTTGAGAGCTTTTTACTCAAGCGATTCACAAGAGTCTCAACAATTTCTGAATCAATGAAGAAGTTGTTAAGTAAAAAAGGCGTTCCTGCTGAACGCCAGCTGCTGTTTCCCAATTGGGTAGATACCGACTTTATAACCCCTCGCGACACTTCAACATACCGTGCCAAACTCTCTATAGCTGAGAATAAAATAGTTGCATTTTATTCCGGCAATATGGGAGAAAAACAAGGTCTTGAAATTATTATTAAAGCCGCCAAGGCACTTACCGATATCACATTCGTTATGTGTGGTACAGGTTCAGCATTAACGCGACTTAGGGAAAAAGCTGCTGACCTCAACAACATTATATGGTTACCGTTACAGCCATATGAGAATCTATGTGATTTTCTAAACTTAGCCGATATTCATTTGCTTCCCCAACAGGCAGGCGCAGCGGATCTTGTTATGCCTTCTAAACTAACGGGGATGCTATCATCAGGTAAAGCAATTATCGCAACTGCGGATGAGGACACCGAAATTCACTCCGTAATTCAGTCCAGGGGCTTAGCGGTGAGGCCGGAAGATACCTCAGCATTCATCAAAGCAATTCAATATCTGGCAGACCATTCAGACGAACGAATCAACTGTGGTAGCAACGCAAGAAAATATGCCGAAACACATTTAAATTATAAAGCGATTATGGAAAAATTTTATATGCAACTTTTAGACTTGAAAAGTAACAATATCAAAGAAATAGAAAAGAGCGTTCTCTAGAAATACAGTGAACTAAAACCGAACCCCCAAAAATTATCTATTTTACAAATAAAATATAAAATAAAATAATTAAATGCAGCTATTATACATACGCCTATATAAAAAATGCGAATTAAAGGATTATAAATGAAAATATTATATATCGGTGATGACAATGGCACTTCAGGCCAGAGATTAAAAGTAATAAAAGAAAATTCAGAAGTTACCGAATCAATTGATCCGTATAAACTAAGCATTTTTAGTAAAGCAATAACCTATAAGTTTCTATTTTCATTTCCTTATGGGCTATTCATTCCACATTTAATTTCATCTAGAATTAGATTAATTATAAAAAGTAATTATGACATCATATGGGTTAATGCGGGCGATGTAATAACTCCTAGCTTGCTAAAATTCTTTAAGAAAAAATCAAAGTTTATTCTTTGTTATAATAACGATCAACCATTAGCAAATAGAGATGGGCATCGGTGGGATATTTATAAAAATTCACTGAAATACTATGATTTAGTTTTCTTAAGAAGTAACGCTGACCCTTTGGATGCAATTAAATTAAATGTGAAATTTTTCTGCTCTCTATTTATGTGGTTTGATGAAGATATACATCTGGTAAATGATTATTCAAAGAAAACAAAGGATATAGATATTGTTTTTATTGGAACATGGTTTCCAGAAAGGGGGCCATTTATTTCAAAAATGATTAGATCAGGAATAAATATTGCGATTTATGGTGCCAGATGGAATAAAGCTGACGAATGGGAACAAATCAAAAAATATTGGAAAGGAAATAGCTTAAATGGCAAGGACTATACTAATGTTCTATCTCGTTCAAAAATTTCTTTAGGTTTTGTTTCAGAAGAAAATCAGGATTTACATACAAGACGCAGTTTAGAAATTCCAGCTGCAGGAAGTTTGTTGTGTGCACAACGCACTTTTGAACATAGTATGATGTTCAAAGAAAATGAAGAAGCTGTATTTTTTGATGACGTAGAAGAATGTATATCGATATGTAAAAGCTTACTCAATAATGAAAATAAAATAAAAGAAATAACAAATAAAGGTCATGAGAGAGTAAAAAGGTTAGGCCTATCAAATCAACATGCGATACCACTAATTCTAAAGACAATATCAAAAAGGATAGGGCGAGTACTATGATCACTTTTCTTACGACTGCTACATTTAATCAAATGGGTGGTATACAAAGATTTAATATGAGGGTAATCGATTGTCTTGAGGCCCTTGATCGCAGTTATCAAATTGCAACTTTCAATGATTCCCCTAAATATCTAACGGAAACACTATCATCGCGGGTGCAGTTTATTTCTAAGAAAAACCCGATAGACCTTATTAAACTCGTCTTTTCAAGCAAGAAATCAAAAAACATTCTCATTGGTCACATTAATATACTACCGTTGTTTTTTATAATAAAGTTGATTAACCCTAAAGTTAGGGGAATATTATTTGTTCATGGAATAGATGTTTGGAATGACAGTAAATATCGAAAAAAAAAGTTTTACGACTCGTTTATATTAAGATACGTAGATATTGTCGCATCAGTCAGTAGATACACTGCAGATATTATGATTAAAGAATATAATATCAACAACAAAAAAGTTAAAATTTTTCCTAATGTAACTGACAAGCCCGTTTTAAAGAGAAATATTAAAAGAGAACCCAAAAATATTCTTTGTGTATCGAGAATGGGTAAATATGATTACAGTAAAAATATACATTTGGTAATAAAGTCCTTTGAAAATATTCTTGATAAACATACTGAACTAAGGTTACAGATTGTAGGTGATGGTCCCCTTAAGGAACAATTAGAATCAACAGTAAGTTATAAAAATACAGATCGAATAGAGTTTTTAGGCAGAGTATCAGATGAAAAACTCCAACAATTATATAGTGAAGCGTACCTATTTGTATTACCATCTGATAAAGAGGGGTTTGGAATAGTATATTTAGAAGCTTGGAGATTTTCACTACCAGTAATTTGTTCAAAATATGGTGCTTCCTCTGAAGTCATTGATGACGGCATCAATGGTATTGTTTGTGATACAAAAGACACCATTGATATTCAGAATGCACTAATCAAGTTAGTTTCTGACGAAAGTTTAGCTACCAAAATGGGTGTTGAGGGTAATAAAAAGCTAGTGAGTAAATATTTACCGGATAACATGGTTGACAATCTACGAGAAATTTTGAATTAGTGAAATTTCATTATTTATCATTACTTTAATACTATATGAATTTAAATGATTCACACTGGACTAGTGATGTATTTGAGATATTAATTCACAATTAACAAGCTAATTTTCAAAAATTTTAATTTTAATAAAATTTAGGTACAAAAATTTTAATACACTTGAGTTTATTGTTTTTCAAACTTAAAGGGAATTCATAATGAGAGACATTCGAGTTGATATATTAAGGTTTATAGGCCTTTCTATGATTATTTTTGCTCATGTTGAACCTCCGTCAATATTGTTTCAGTTGCGCAACTTTGACGTTCCGTTAATGGTTTTAGTATCAGGGATGTCATTCAGTCTAAGTTACAGGTACGGACTAAGTTATCTATCATATGTAATAAAGAGGCTACGTCGACTCATAGCACCTGTTTGGGTTTTTCTCACTTTTTTCTTTCTAACAATGTATTTATTTGGAGTGAATCAAGAAAAAATAGATATAAATACTGTTTTTGAGTCATATGCGCTCATTGGTGGAATTGGGTATGTTTGGATTATAAGAGTGTTCATTATGGTTGCTCTAATTGCTCCCTTTGTATTTTCCTTCCATAGAAAAGTAATTTCTAACTTGAAGTATTATAGTTACCTTTCTATTTTATTCATTTTTTTTGAAATAATACGTTATTTAACCGATCCTTTCATATCTTCAGGAACCTTAGAAACATTATCGTATTTTACTCATTATATAATCCCTTATGCATTAATTTTTTCTTTAGGTATACGTTTATATTCTGCTTCCATCAAATTTTTATTGATAGTATCTATTATCAACCTTGTTATATTCGTTGTATTGGCTTATAGCCTTTATCTATACTCAGGCGAATTAGTACCCACGCAGCGCTTCAAATATCCACCATCTTACTACTATGTATCATATGCAATCTTTGTTGCAGTAGGCTTATTTATCATTTCGGAATCTATTTTTAAAGTTTTAAACATTTTAAAATTAAAGTTATTAATAGAATTCATATCAAACAATTCTATCTGGATTTATTTGTGGCATATTCCTTTTATAATGCTATTACCTTTAGATAATTTCTTACTTAGATATATTGTTGTTTATTCATGCTCGCTTATCGCAACTTTCATCCAAGTAACTATCGTAAAAAAGATAATTATACCAAAATGCAAATCTAAAAAAATACAAGATACTATAAATTCAGTATTAACAGGATAACTTCACACATACCATCAATCAATTTTTAAATCATCTTTTATAAATTATCGCAGAGTTTAAAATTCTTAATTTGAAATTTTTTACGCATTGTAATAGCATGGAAATGCTTCAGATCAAGTTATATTTTATTGAGCTGAACCGTTTAAAAGTAAAGTATAATCTACATTTTTACTTTAAGATTGTACTATACATAATTACACATGAGTAAGTTACGCTTACCTTTACACATTAACCATTTATTTAATGAAATATATTATGAAGAAAATTGGTATCATTACGATTTTAAATGTTAATAATTATGGTGCCGAACTACAGGCATTTTCATTACAATACAAATTAAGAAAAATGGGTTATCAAGCCGAAATCATTAATTATTTGTATTATAAAAATCCTGATTTCGTCAAAGAAAAAAAGTCCTTACCTTTAATCAAAACAACATTAAAAAATAAAATAAAGGACTTCATTCTTAAGTGGTTGGACATATATAGTTCTTCAAAACATCCGGTTATTGCTAAATTAAGAAAAAAAAGATTTAATGATTTTCATAAACTAAATACAAAACTCTCGAAGACCTATACGAGTTACAGTCAATTATATGATGAAGTTCACGAATATGATGTCTATATGGTTGGAAGCGATCAAGTATGGAATCCAAATAACGGAACGAATCTAGCGCCTTTTTTTCTAACATTCGCACCTAAGAATTCAGTAAAAGTATCTTTTGCTTCTAGCTTCGGTGTTGAAAGTATTAGTAAACAATATTACAGTCAATATAAGGAATGGCTAAATAATATTGACTTTTTGGCGACAAGAGAGCAAGACGGCGTTAATATTATTAAAGAAGTTACTGGCAGACAGGCAGAACATGTTTGTGATCCTACCATGCTCTTAACAAAAGAGCAATGGCAAGGTTTAATGAAGCCTTATAATAGCAATTCTCCATATATTTTATTATTCATGTTTAAAAACTTAAATTATGCAGTAGATCTGGCTTATGAATTACAGAAAAAAACTGGATATAAGATAATTCGGGTATGTAAAAATGAGATGCCCGTTGAAAATGACGATAAAATTTTAAATATTCGGGATTTTGGCCCAGCCGAGTTCCTTGGAATTTATAGCAGCGCGAGCATTATTATTACCACTTCATTTCATGGAACTGTTTTCTCATTATTGTTTGAGAAGCCATTTTATACAATTACACCTCAATCAAAAAATAACAATAGTAGACAGCAAGGTATTCTTAAATTCTTCGGTCTTGAAGGTAGATTACTAAAAGAAGACCAGACATTACCCGACTTAACTGACATATCGATACCTTATGACAGAGTAACCCCATTAGTTAATGATCACCGTCAGAAATCTCTTAATTTCTTGAAAGGTGCACTAGAATAAATTACAAATTATGAGCTTATAAAACTATGAATATGAGTGCTACCAGACATAGATTTTCATTCAAGAACAAAGTAAAACGATTGCTATGGAATGTCTTATCATTATTTATTTTTAGACCTTTTAGTATGAGAGTATTTAAGAGGTACCGCGTTTTCATTTTAAATCTTTTTGGGGCAGATATTCATCCTAAAGCAATGATCAACTCTAGTGTTAAAATCTGGGCTCCGTGGAATTTAACTATGGAAGCATACAGTTGTCTAGGCCCGCATGTCGATTGCTATAATCAAGGTCATATAACTTTAAAGAAAAATGCTACGATTTCACAGAAATCGTATTTATGTGCTTCCAGCCATGATTTTACGCTAGTTTCTCATCCACTTTTTCTTGCGCCCATAGAGATTGGAGAAAACTCTTGGGTAGCAGCAGATGCATTTATAGGTCCAGGCGTAACAATAGGTAAAGGTGCGGTCGTTGGTGCTCGTGCGGCAGTATTCAAGGATGTCGAACCATGGAACGTTGTTGGTGGTAATCCAGCGACATTTATTAAAAACAGAGTATTAAAACAGCAATAATTTAAGAATTTTATAAAAACTTAGCTCCGCCGATTTTACTTTCGAGTAGGTTAAAATACAAAAAAGTTAAACAGAAGTGACATTTTATTATCTAAGTGAAATACTGATTTTTTTCAAGTTTCTATTTTAATTTACTATATTGATTTTAATTTAACGCTTGCACTCTTAAATGCTTTTTAAAGTCTCTTTTTAAAATTCACTATGAAAATTAACACTTTCATAGTGTTCTTTGACGCTAGATTTATATACGGCTTCAGATTTAAAGTAGTTACCAGGGTACCAGTGCAATTTCTTCTTTAAGAGAACAGCGGCTATTGCCACATGAAGCCTATCTGTGTAGACAGTTTCGTAGTTATCAATTTCACTAAAAAAATCTTTTACAGGGGTATAGTGGTTGCCTTTGTGACTTATATCGTTATTGGTGTTATCAAGTTCCAGCATCCCTGCACTTTCTTTATCTTCCCGGTAAAAATATCCAATCCCGGAACCTCGGCTTCCTTTATAAAACATTGAGCCAATATAAAAAGCCATGTCATGTGTAAAATAGGGAGTCGGTATATTTGTTAAACTCTGATACTTATCTCTGGCAAAAAAAATTGTGTTCTTCAGTTTTATAGTAGATTCATAAGTTGAGGGTAAAACAATGACTTTGAAACGCCTACTGAGCTTTTCTACATAGGTATTTTGCCAGTTTTTGCACCAAGCCCCTCCTCCGCCATATATCACCACTCCCCCTTTAATGAAAGGAACAATCCAATCGGTTTTTTTTGGAGATAACTCTTTGTATTCTAGTCCAATATCTTCGAAAAAAAGTTTCGTTCCAAAACGAATTAAGCCATCGCCCCAATTGCCCGGATTTGCTAGGTAGTAAACCTTTTTGCCTTTTGTTTCTTTGAGCAGAAGTTCTTTTAACTCGTCAAATTCTTTTTTATTAATCATAAGGATTGAGGTTAGTATGTATTTAAGTTATCTATGATGCTTTGGAGCAGATCTTCGTTAAGGTGAGAATTTTTTATCGCTCTTTCTTGCCCTTTTTTAGCTATCCTTTCTCTTAGCTCTCTTTCGTTCAGCATTTCCAGACATTTCTCTGCACATTGATCTGCGCTGTCCCAAAAAATGGCTTCAACACAATCTTTATATAAGTATTCGTGTTCTTCTGTTCTTTGCGCACATAAAAGCCCGCCAATAATCGGAATTTCCATGCTTCGCGTTGTGTGTAGGTCTCTATTTTGCCTAGACAACAAGCCTAGACTTACTTTGGCGCATTGAATGGCCTTCACATAATCCGCTCCCCACAAGCCCTCTTGAGCAACCACATGATTTTTTAGCTTGTGCCACTGAGGCGCTTTATGCCAATTCTTACCAGCAATTGTAAGTGGTACACCTCTACTAATTAAATCTGATAAAAATGCTCCTCTTTCTGGGAGCCAAGTACCAACAAACAGAACTTCAGATTGATAACGTTTTATATCTTCGTCGCTAAATTTTAGAGGTCTATGGTCAACTTCGTCGGCAGCCATAAAACAAAAGTGTACTCTTTTTGCCCCTCGTTCATAAGCTTCACCGATATTCGGTTTTCGCACTACAATAATCAGATCATACAGAGAGATCGCCCTTAAATATCCAAAATGGCGTAATTTATCTCTTCCACCAAAAGGATCATCGGTATTGTAATTGATTATCTTGTCTGCTTTAGCCTTTAATATATTGACCGATGACGGCATTAAATAATCTCCAGCATTTACCCACACTAAGTCATATTTATTTTTCGACTTTAACGCTTTATTTATGCCTCTGTTAACCCACCACACAAAGGGTAGTGCACTGAATCTCCAGAAAATTTTATCAACCCACGAACTTCGAGGTAAAAGTAACCTAGGAGTGATTACATCAACTGTGTAGCCCAGTCGCCGTAATGCATTCAACCGACTTAAACTGTTCCCCGTTTGCTCACCTACATACAAAATAGTTTTTATTGTCATCTCTTAATCTTGCTTTTGACAAGGGTTACTACCTGGTGTTTTACCGAGAAGGGATATAGCTGCCAGAACAGAAACCCCATAAACAAGGATACACTAATTCCAATAATATACAGCGAGTAACGGGGGGAAGTGGCTGTAGTAATAAGGTAGAAATTCACAGCAGTTACAAACAAGCAAAGTAATGCGGTAATGAAGCTACGCAAAGGTAAGGTGAACCCTGCTTTCTTTAACCAACTAAACCCGATAAATGAGTAAATGGCTAATACAACAAGCTCTACCAGTAGCAGCGATATGGCGACCCCCATCACCCCCAAGCGTGTTCCAAACATTACAATAAAAATCATTAGCAAAACCACTGATATAAAACTTATCATTGCTTGTTCTTTAACGAGGTTGTTGCCTTTTACAATAGCTTCTAAAGGAGAACAGACAGTATACGTTAATACAACAAGCGAAAATAAAGCAAATACCTGGCTATCAAACTCAAACTTACCTAAAGTCCAAAACTCATAAAAGTCAGGCATTATTAACTGGAGTATGTAAACAAAAGGTACAATCAAAGTGGCCATAATAAACCAAAGCAACGTATTAAATACAAATACTTTATTAACCTCTTTATCTCTAATAGACGCCATGAGTTC
>CETO01035553.1_pt1 | contig 24096 bp, 17 predicted proteins | sample 531351 | NCBI WGS metagenome assembly CETO01 (sample SAMEA2622678, study PRJEB7988) | marine metagenome | isolation source: saline water (ENVO:00002010), including | reverse complement strand
CCTGGTTCATTAAACCCCAGTACACCCTGCCCGTTGCGATGCTGTCGATTCTGATCATTTTCCGCCACCGCGACAATATCAAACGCCTTTGGGCCGGTGAAGAGAGCAAAGTGTGGGACAAGGGTAAAGCCAATGAGTAACACCTTAGCTCAGCCCCGCTTCTATAAGCGCCTGGTGCCAACAATAAACGAGCAGCCGCCAGGCAAAGAGCCCGCATTTAGCGAAACAAGTTCAACGTAGTCTATTTCGCCCACAACATCACTGCCAGTGAATTGCTGTATTTCAAAATAATACTCTGCGTAGGTTAACCCCGCTTTTTGCAATTCTACGAATGGATATTGCCGGTATTTCCAGGTGCCTTTGATCGAATCACCCAGGTAGCCGCCGCTTTGGGGCTGAACGTCCAGAAGAAATGTGCCGTCGCTCTCTAAACTCAGCGCGGTCACATTGTCACACTGCTTTCCTTCATATCGGTTGATAAGATCCTGTTTAAATAATACAAGTTTACTGCCGTTATTTTCCGGCAATAAAAACAAAGCCAGTGAATTTTTCGTATACCAGTGATTTCCCTCCGTCATTCCCTGGGTGCGCTTAATCGGAAAACCTGCCTCAACAGTCAATGCCTCTGCAAGTGCAATGAATTCAGGATCGCGAAGCAACAAAGAATAAAGCAGGGTGTTTTCAGAAATGGACGCTGGCATATCGAAGTCATTCATTTCAATTTGATATTGCTCCGACTCCTCGAACGCCTCTTTAACCTCTTTTTTCTGACTTTCACTTAAATATTTTGCGTATACATATACGGTTGGCTTACTCGCACATCCAGCCAGCAATATGCTGACAATCGCAAATAAATAGACAGTTAATTTCATTTCTACATCCCTTTACCCTTTTTGATTACAACTGTAATCCATCTGGATTACAAATGTAATTTATATAGCAGTACGATGCAAATGAAGAATGCATGTAGAGGAATACAGAGGGTCGTTAACCGACGACAAGCAGACCAAATTTTGCAATTTCTTTTTAGTGAGAAAGGCTTAAGTTAATGCACGTTGAGCTACGGCGTTGATTCTGCCTGTAAAATACGTATTGCTTTTGCCAGGCTGGCATCAGATACACCGCCAACGTGCCGGTATATTAATTTGCCGTCCCGGGAATAAAACAACGTAGTCGGCAACACGGCAACACCAAACTCCCGACTTACGTCACCCGTGACATCCATTAGCATATTGTTCAATTCGAGTCCTTGCTCAGCGAGAAACGCCCGAACCTGAGCAGGCGACTCAGACTGGTTAATCAGCACAATATGGATATCCGGATTATATCGCTGCGCCCTGGCCATCGCCGGCATTTCACGGCGACATGGTGGACACCAGGTTGCCCAGAAATTAATTACCAGCGGTTTGTCTTTAAAGTCAGAGAGAGACACCGAACTGCCTTCCAGCGCGTCAACCACAGGTACAGGCATCGATGCTGAACGCAACGACAGGGAAACCACGACATAAAGTGGAAGCATAACGACGGATGTTGCAACGCCTGTCCATAGCAGGGTAGAGCGGATTACAGGATGGCGATGGATACTGTAGCTGACGTACAAAGCCGCTGCGACCAGGCCACTTCCGACAGAAAAACCGCCGTCGCGCACATCCAGCATAGCGAGAACATCACCATGAAAATACGACCATTGTCCGACAATAAAACCCAGCCGGGCAAAAAAGAAGCCTATGGCAAAAGCACCAAACACCGCATTGCTGGCAAATTGGTAACAGGTTTTTGGACTATCTGCGCGCCGACTAAATACAAAACAGCCTGCCCAGGCCAGCATTAACGCTCCCCATATCAGCGCGTAGTCAATAGAGAGCCCAAGTGGTCCAAGGGAAATACTGTGCAAACCTACTCCGCATGTTGACTAAATTGTTCGTACGCCAGCATCGCATCTGCGGCGTACATCAAAGAAGGCCCCCCGCCCATATAAATGGCCATACCCAAGGTTTCTTCCACTTCGGCTTTACTGGCGCCCAATTCCACCAATGCTTTGGCGTGAAAGCCAATACAACCATCACAGCGGGTTGAAACACCTATAGCCAGAGCAATCAGCTCTTTGGTTTTCTTGTCCAGTACGCCATCACGGGTGGCCGCCTGTGCCATGGCGGAAAAGCCTTGCATGGTATCAGTTATATCCGAACGCAGGGTTTTCATATTGCTAGAGATACGTTGGGTTATCTCTGGATAGGATTTGCTCATCGTAACACTCCTCTTGCCACGCCATGTCAACACAGCGGGCATGGCGAATTAATCAACCTGCAAAGCCGGGGCTAATACTGATAGCTGACCGTCAATCGGCGTTAATACTTTCAGGCCCAGGATCTTTGCCAATGCCGGATACACTTCCAAGTTACGCATTGCTGGGAATGTCAGCCCCGCTTTAAACGCCGGGCCAGCAGCAACAAAAAACGCCCCCATATCGGGGTGTTCTGGCAAATAGCCATGACCGCCAGGGCCAACACGACTGTCTTTGCGCTTAATAAACTTTGCCGGTGGTGCAATGGTAATAATGAGGTCTCCGGTACGGTCATTATGCGGCATTCGATAATGCTGACGTTGATCCTCATCAAACACCTGAACGCCTGGTAATTTCAGCGCGTTTATACGGTTACGCTGCGCCTCAATAGCCGCCTGGTCCACACCGTCTTTAGCATAGAGCAGGATCTGCTCGCCTTCATTCAACACCAGAAAATCCTCACCGATATTCAGTTCAGATTCCTCTATGGCTTTCGCTCGGTCCACCGGCGTCATGCCGTGATCAGACACCAATACCAGGTTCACCTTAAAAGGCAGTGCCTGAATACGCTTGTAAAGCTGTCCCATTAGCGCATCCAGTTGCTGAACCGCGTCATAAGTTTCCACCGCATCGGGTCCAAAATCGTGCCCAATGGTATCAACCAATGAAAAATACCCGGCAATAAAACGAGGACGGCTCACCTCTGGGTAAGACAGCCATTCCATGATTTGATCGACGCGTTGTTGGTAGTCGGCATATTTAGAATAGTGGAAATGATAAGTAGGAAGCTGTCCGCCAATGCGCGCATCAGACTCAGGCCAGAAAAACGTTGCGGCTTTTAGTCCGTGTGTTTCCACCAGGTTCCACATGGGCATGGCCGTAATCCACGTGCTGTCTTCATACCCCTTGCCCATTTTGTAATAATCATGACGCGCTTTGTCGTAAAAGCGATTATTAATAATACCGTGATTCACGGGCAGCAAACCGGTTAACAGCGAAATATGATTGGGAAACGTATTGGCCGGATATACCGGTTGCATCGACATTACACGCGTCCCTTGCCGGGCGATAGCCGCTATATGAGCGGCCTTATGCTTTTCAATGTAATCATGCCGAAAGCCATCTATTGAGATCAGTACCACATGCTGGTCAGAAGTGGCATAAACGCTGGATGTCATTATGGAAAAACACGTAATAACAAAAACAACTAAGCGCTGCATAACAATCACTACCTTTTTATTCTTTATCCATTCGTCCAAACGGAATGGCTTCTTATTAGGGCCTGAGAGTGACAGTATTTATCGGGGAAGTGTGACAATCCAGTGAAAATCGCTGGGTAACCAGCGATTTTGCGATTACTGAACCAAAATCAAAGCGCAGAAAGCGTATCCAGTGGCCAGCGAGGTTTAACTGAATCGGACAGGGGCGTGCTTTGCCCGGCTTTCAGACGCTGTAAGCCCGCATAGGCAATCATGGCGCCGTTATCAGTACAAAATCCCAGACTGGGGTAAAATACTTCGCCACGAATATCCTGCATGAGCTTTTTCATTGCACTACGCAGTTCGGTGTTGGCACTAACGCCTCCGGCGATAACTAACCGCTTCAACCCCGTTTGCTTTAGCGCACGCTTGCATTTGATCGACAGTGTATCAATGACCGCCTCCTGAAACGCATAAGCAATATTAGCGCGGGTTTGCGGATTGTCATCAGCGTCGCGAATGGTATTGGCGGCGAACGTTTTCAAACCACTAAAACTAAAATCCAATCCCGGGCGGTCGGTCATTGGACGCGGAAAAGCGTAATGGCCGGGTTCGCCCTGCTCTGCCAGTTTGGCAAGTAACGGACCACCGGGATAATCCAGCCCCAGTAATTTTGCGGTTTTATCGAATGCTTCCCCCGCTGCGTCGTCTATCGACTCACCTAGCAACATATAACGGCCAATACCGTCAACCTGCACCAGCATCGAGTGGCCACCAGACACCAGCAGTGCCACAAACGGAAATTCCGGGGCAGTCTCTTCCAGCATCGGCGCCAGCAAATGCCCTTCCATATGATGAACGCCAATAGCAGGCACATCCCAGGCGTAGGCCAGTGAACGTCCTACTGACGCGCCGACCAACAGCGCGCCAACCAGTCCCGGCCCCTGCGTGTAAGCAATACCGTTTATATCTTCTTCTTTACAGTTGGCATCAGCCAGCGCCTTTTGAATAAGCGGTACAATTTTTCTGACGTGATCCCGCGAAGCCAGTTCAGGCACTACGCCGCCGTAGTCAGCATGCAGTTTCACCTGACTGTACAATGTGTGCGACAACAAGCCCGCTTCATCGTCGTATACCGCAATGCCGGTTTCATCACATGAGGTTTCTATACCTAATACACGCATGGTCGTAATTTCTTTGCTAAGGACGGATTTAATCGTTAAAGTTTACCCGATTCATAGCGGGCTGGACAATCAACAATCTCAATCAGCCACGCCCTGCCCCGACACATTGGCTATTTTTTATCGGCTTTTTTGTCACCGGGGCTTTACATCGCCGTCTCGAATGATTAGAATTTCGCACCATTTTTAACCCGGGTGGTTGAAAAAACCCAGTTGAACCCCGGAAATCCGTTAAGTTTTGAGGTGAGATTTTAATGCCCATCGTTAAAGTAAGAGAAAACGAGCCATTTGACGTAGCACTGCGTCGTTTTAAGCGTTCTTGTGAAAAAGCAGGTGTACTGTCTGAAGTACGTCGTCGTGAATTCTTCGAAAAGCCTACTTGGGAACGCAAGCGCAAGAAAGCAGCTGCTAAAAAGCGTCATCTTAAGAAGTTGGCTCGCGAAAACGCACGTCGCGTAAAACTTTACTAAGCAATGATTGGCAGTGGGGTCTCGTTGAGACCTCTTTGCATTTTATTGATTAGCAGTAAACGAGTATCCCAATGGCACTGATTGACGAATTAAAAAACGCCCAAAAAGACGCTATGCGAGCGAAAGACAAAGTTCGCTTGGGGACTATTCGTATGGCTCTTGCTGCCATAAAGCAAAAAGAAATCGACGAACAGGTAACCCTGTCTGACGCCAATGTGCTTGCGATCTTAACCAAGATGGTCAAGCAGCGTCAGGATGCTGCGTCACAATACGACGCGGCAGGTCGCGATGATTTGGCACAAACAGAACGTGCTGAAATCACCGTCATCGAAACCTTCTTACCACAAGCACTCACCGACGACGAATTGGCCGCGTTAATTAACGAAGCCATGGCGAGCACGGGAGCAAGTGGCATGCAAGACATGGGCAAGGTAATGGGCTTCCTGAAACCTAAGGTCCAGGGCCGTACCGACATGGGTGCGCTCAGCGCAAAAATCAAACAGCAATTAAACTAATAGCTGTATTTTCCTTTTTCTGAATCAGCTAACTGTTTGCGCAATTTCCCCAGCCTGATACAGTAGCCTGAATACGTTTCTGAATTAACTTCTTGGCAGTGTGTAGCAGTTATGGCGGGTAAGATCCCTCGCGAATTTATTGATGATTTACTGGCTCGAACAGACATTGTCGAAATCGTCGACAGCCGTGTTCGCCTTAAAAAAGCCGGTAAAAATTACTCTGCCTGCTGCCCATTTCACAACGAAAAATCACCGTCTTTCACCGTTGCACAGGATAAGCAGTTTTATCATTGCTTTGGATGTGGAGCCCACGGTAACGCTATCTCGTTTTTAATGGAATTCGACAGGCTTGAGTTTGTTGAGGCCATTGAAGAACTCGCCCGCTTGCACGGCCTTGATGTCCCACGAGAACAAGGCATTGGCGCACGGAGTTTCAGCCCCGAGAAGAAACAGCAAACCGAGTCTGATTATCAGTTAATGGAAAAAGTGACGCGCTTTTTTCAGCACCAGTTAAAACACCACAAACAAGCCGCTGGTGCAGTGGAATACCTTAAAAAACGCGGGCTGTCTGGCGAAATCGTAAAGCAATGGGAAATTGGTTACGCGCCGCCGGAATGGGATGCGCTGTTATCAACATTTGGTAACGACAACCAGGTACGCAAGCAACTGATTGACTTAAAACTGGTTAATCAAAACGACAATGGCAAGCAATACGATTTCTTCCGCGACCGCATCATGTTCCCTATTCGCGATAAACGCGGCCGCGTGTGTGGCTTTGGCGGACGTATTCTGGAAGGTAATGGGCCGAAATACCTGAACTCCCCGGAAACCCGCATATTTCACAAAGGTTACGAACTGTTTGGTTATCACCACACCCGTCAACAACGCAATTTACCGAGGATTTTGATTGTTGAAGGCTATATGGATGTGGTCGCACTCAGTCAGTTTGACATTCAGTACGCAACCGCCGCCCTGGGTACAGCAACCACTCAGGAACACATGACTATGCTGATGCGCAGCAATCAGGAAATCGTGTGTTGCTACGACGGTGACCGCGCCGGACGTGATGCCGCCTGGCGAGCGGTAGAGAATGCACTACCCGCTTTGAAAGATGGCGTGCATTTAAAATTCCTGTTCCTTCCCGACGGCGAAGACCCGGACACCATGGTGCGTAAAGTTGGCAAAGAGGCATTTGAATCTCTGATTGCCGACGCTGCGCCATTATCGCGCTTTTTCTTCGATACGTTACTCAAACAGCATCCGGTGGGTACCCCAGAAGGCAAGGTTGCGTTGAAGTCTGCCGCTCAGCCATTGATTGATCAGGTTGCCGGCGAACAACAAAAACAAATGCTACAGGAAGAATTGAGCAAGCACGTAGGCGAATACGACCGCTTCAAACTGGACCGCGATATTCGCAACGCCAATGACCGGGCCCAGAAACCCAATCGGGCCGGCACTTTCGATAACATGAAAAAGTCACGCCTGTCACCGATTCGCATGATGATACGCCTGCTACTTGAGCATCCGGGCTTAGCCGCGGATTGCGCGGATTCCGTGCAGCCCTCTTATTTGGCGGGATCTGGCATCGCTGGCCTTCCGGTGCTACAGGATTTATTTGCGTTTTGCGAGCAGCATCCTACTGCCAGCACCGCGATGGTACTTGAAAACTTCCGCGATCATCCCCACTCAGTAACCCTGGGCAAGATGCTCATGCAAGAACACCTGGTATCAGAAGAGGATGCAGCACGGGTTTATCGCGACAGTTTTGCCCGATTGCTTGACTGGCATTTCGACAGCCGAATCGATCAACTTTTGTCCAAATCACGTATAGAAGCCTTGTCTGATTCCGAAAAACAGGAATTGACACTGCTAATGAAAGAACGCCAGGCTGGTCGATAACAACAATCGTCAAAAAGCTAAAATAAACGAGTCAAAAATAGACAGCAGAGTAGTCAAAATAACGACGGTTCTGTTATACTGTGTAATTCGCTGCCACTGTCGCAAACGGCAGTCGAACAGACAAAACCACATTGAAGCACGTGTAAACCGATATCGCTTTGAGCGAATATCGAACGATCACACCTTTAAAGTGTCTAAACTTTGAAGGGTATTGCAATGGTTAGAATTTAAGAAGTGTAGGGTATATGGCGCAAAGCAAGCAGTCTCAGATTAAACTCCTGATTGCGAAAGGTAAAGAGCAAGGTTACTTAACGTTCTCAGAAGTTAATGACCACCTGCCACAGGACATTGTCGATTCGGATCAGATCGAAGACATCATCCGTATGATCAACGACATGGGAATTCAGGTAGCCGAGTCGGCACCGGATTCTGATGAATTGTTGATGCAGGAAACCACCACCGATGAAGAAGTTGCTGAAGCCGCCGCGCAAGCGTTGGCCACAGTAGAAAGTGAAATCGGCAGAACCACTGACCCGGTGCGCATGTACATGCGTGAAATGGGTACCGTAGAATTGCTTACGCGTGAGGGCGAAATTGAAATCGCCAAGCGTATCGAAGACGGTATTAACCAGGTGCAGTGTTCAGTGGCTGAGTACCCTGAAGCGATCACGTATCTGTTGGATCAATGGGATCTTTACGAAGCCGAAGAAATTCGCCTGAGCGATATTATCTCTGGCTTTGTTGACCCGAACAGCGAAGAAGATCTAGCCCCTACCGCGACTCACGTTGGCTCTGAATTATCTCAGGAAGAACTGGATGATGAAGACGATGACGATGATGATGACGACTCGGATGACGACGACGATAGCGGCGTCGATCCTGAGCAAGCGCGTGAAAAGTTCGCCGAATTACGTGAACAGTACAAAGTTACCCGAGAAGTTATTGAAGCCAAAGGCCGTACGCACGAAACATCGCGCAAGGAAATTGCTGCGCTTAGCGATATATTCAAAGAATTCCGTTTAGTGCCTAAGCAGTTTGACCGCTTAGTGAAGAACATGCGTGAAATGATGGACCGTGTTCGTATCCAGGAACGTCTGGTTATGAAGTACTGTGTCATGCACGCGAAAATGCCGAAGAAAGATTTCATTAAAGCATTTGCTGGCAACGAAACTACAACAGCCTGGTTAGACACTTTGTTGAACAGTGGCGCGCCTTATGCAGGCCTGCTCGCTCAGTACAAAGAAGAAATTGAGCGTAGTGTTAGCAAGATTTCTCAGGTTGAACAGGAAACCGGCCTGGTTATTTCTGACATCAAAGATATCAACCGCCGTATGTCTATCGGTGAAGCGAAAGCCCGCCGTGCGAAGAAAGAAATGGTTGAAGCCAACCTGCGTTTGGTAATCTCAATTGCGAAGAAATACACCAACCGTGGTCTGCAATTCCTGGATCTGATTCAGGAAGGTAACATCGGTCTGATGAAAGCCGTAGATAAGTTCGAATACCGTCGTGGTTACAAGTTCTCAACTTACGCTACATGGTGGATTCGTCAGGCAATCACCCGTTCAATTGCGGACCAGGCGCGGACTATCCGTATTCCGGTTCACATGATTGAGACCATTAACAAGCTGAACCGTATTTCGCGTCAGATGTTACAGGAAATGGGTCGTGAGCCTACGCCGGAAGAATTGTCTGAGCGCATGCTGATGCCAGAAGACAAGATCCGTAAAGTACTGAAAATCGCCAAGGAGCCAATCTCGATGGAAACCCCCATCGGTGATGATGAAGATTCACATCTGGGTGACTTCATTGAGGACAGCACTATTGTGCAGCCTCTGGACTCAGCAACGGGCAACAGTCTGAAAGACGCAACACAGGAAGTGCTGGCAGGTTTAACAGCACGCGAAGCGAAAGTACTGCGCATGCGTTTTGGTATTGATATGAACACCGACCACACGCTGGAAGAAGTAGGTAAGCAGTTCGACGTTACCCGTGAGCGTATTCGTCAGATTGAGGCGAAAGCCTTACGCAAACTGCGTCATCCAAGCCGCTCAGAGCAACTGCGCAGCTTCCTGGATGAATAAGTAAGGAATTAGCTGCACTATGCAGCACGTTGTAAAGGCCAGTCAGTCGACTGGCCTTTTTTGTTTTCGCTCAATATCGTCACCAAAAACAACAACGCCATTATTGTGTAGCAGCATACGGAGAGCCACAAAGCACCTTGCTCATGACTGAGTGACACCACCACACCTGATACCGCAGGTGCCAGTGTGCTACCAACACTGCCACTGAAGAGCAACAGCGTAACCAGCATAGGCGGTGCATTCGGTACCTGTTGCGTGCCAAGGGATATAGCGACTTTGTAAATACAGGTGGTCAAAAAGCCAAATGCAAAGCCCAGTGACACAAAGGTGTCTGGTGAACCACTCACAACCATAGCGGTGGTCAAGCCAATTGCGATAACACTGGCACTAAGCAGCAACAATCTGGTCGGCACAATATTGACCAGCACCACAGATAGCAGTAATCCGAAAATTGACGCGCCCCAGTAATTGCCAACGACCTGACCGGCTTGGTCAGGCGGCAACGCAAAAGCCGATGTCAGGTAACTCGGTGCCCAGGTCAAAAAACTGGTCTGTGCTACCAAATACAAGCACACTGCCGTAGCCATGCACAATACACGTACACAGAGGAGTGAGCGAAACTCCTGCCAGGCAGAATAAGGCTCTTCAGTGTCTGCGCTTTTATCGGGTGCTTTACTCGCTTTTACCTGATGCGCCTGCGGACTGTCTCCACACACTACCAGGGCAATAATAAACAGCCCAACTATACCAACCGCCAGATAACTGTATTGCCATGGATATTGCTGTGCCAGTAACCAACCCGCCAAGGTTGGAAATAGATACCCTGCAGCACTAAAGGCACAGTCCGTAGCAATAAACGCAGAAGCCCGCCTTTGAGCCTGATAAATTTTTGAAATAATTACTGCCCCGCCAGACAAACCACAACCACAGGCAACACCAAGCACCATGAAAATCAACGCAACGGAAGCATAGTGTTGCGGCTTGAAAACGCTCAATATGCACAATAAAACAAGTAACAAAGAGTATGTGAGTACCAACAAACTTTTAATAGAAAAGCGGGTATAGAGATACATAGACACACAGGTGCCAATCAATACCCCACCGGTTAGCCAGGAAAATATACTCACCGCGAGAGCAGGCGCTAGCTGCAATTGATCAGCTACCGCATTCAGAATGACCCCGGCCTGCGTCAACAGGCCAGACATAACCATGTAGCTAAAAAAGGCGATAAGGGTTAGGCGTACCTGATGTATCAGCTGCATTAATCTGCATCCACTTCGTTGTCGGCGTACCCTGACCCGATTGCACTAAACGGCAAATTCAGCCCTAACTCAGGTACTTTTAACCCCACCCAGGCAGGAAAGGTATTGCTGTTTGGCCCGGGGAAGACCTGATATTCATTGGCCCAGGGATAATTTGCCACAGCCTCGTTCACCTTCGGAATTAACAGTGACGCTTTCTCTCCCTGTATAGACAGCACCTTCTCCGGACGGGAGCCATACCAATAGCGGTCCGGTGTTTTTGTAGTGTATTTACGCAAGGCAGGATGCCCTTGCCTGACACGCCAACCAACGACTTCATAGACGGTGTATTCTTCGGCTTTTTCCGCCTTCACGGCAATCCAGGTATGAACAGCGAACCAACCCCGCCAGCTAAATGCATCGGCGGCATACACTTCAATGACAGCTTCTGTGGTTTGTTCCGGGGCAGGTGCGATACCAGCCGGTTCACGGCTAGCCGTGCGCCAGTCACTATTGCTGCACGCTGACACAAAAAAAGACATGAAAACCACAAGACAGACCAGTCTACCCATAATTAATTACCCGGATCAGTTTTTAAGCCCCATCTAATCAGCTGAGCAGAATTCAGGCAAGTAGTCCTCAGACCAAACCACCAGCCAGCTCGACCAATACGCGACTGGTAATTTAATGAGCAAATCAGCATACTGGTCAGAAAGGAAGGAAACGCATCGTGACTTGGATAGACTACAGCATTATTGCGCTGTACCTCATTGGCTTGCTTGCCATGGGTGTCAGTTTTCGCAATCAACCGACCAGCAAAGACTATTTTTTAGGGGGCAGAACCATTCCCTGGCCAGCCCTGGCACTGTCTGTTATGGCCACTCAACTGTCGGCAATCAGTTTCATTTCTGCTCCGGCTTTCGTCGGACTCAGGGAAGGCGGAGGCTTAATTTGGCTGTCGTATGAACTTGCTCTTCCATTAGCTGTATTACTCATGATGTGGCGCTTATTACCTACCCTGCATCAAAGTGGTGTTGTCAGTGTCTATGATTTTCTAGAGCGCCGTTTCGAGCGCTCAACACGGCTGCTGATTAGTTTTGTGTTTCAGTTAAGTCGCTCTTTTGCCACCGCAATCATGATTTATGCGATATCGTTGATCCTACAAGGCACCATGGGCATGGCGCAGTGGCAAAGCATTGTGCTAATCGGTGTAATTACCCTGATTTACTCTGCCGTTGGCGGTATGAAAGCCGTTGTGTTTGGCGATGCGGTGCAAATGGTGCTTATTCTGACTGGCGCAATTATATGCCTAGTAGTTGCACTTGGCGCAATGGGCGGTATCGACGCGACACTAGCGGCACTGGATACAAACAGGCTAAACGCGATCAACCTTGAATCCCTTGGCTTGCAAGGCAATGATTTTGGTTTACTGCCCATGCTATTTGGCGGCGTTGTGCTGTATGCGTCCTATTATGGCTGCGACCAATCCGAAGCCCAACGTTCCCTGTCTGCCCATAATGTCAGTGATTTACGCAAGGTTATGTATACCGTCGCACTGAGTCGATTCCCCATTACTTTAATCTATTGTTGCGCAGGTCTGGTTATAGGTACCCTGGTTATGCAAACACCGGAATTGCAGGCGCAAATTCCTGACAATAAACCTGACTGGATGATGCCGGTATTCATTGTTAATTATCTGCCTAGTGGCTTAATAGGATTATTGGTCGTCGCCATTATGGCTGCGGCCATGTCGTCACTGAGCTCAGCGATTAACAGCCTGGCGGCAGTCACAACCGAAGATATTTGCCGGGTGAAAGGCCACGAACTGAATGACGAACAATACATGCGCTTTGCCAAGCGGGCTGGTGTGGGTTGGGGACTAGTAACACTGCTACTGTCATTTTTTGCCGGCGATATAGCCCCGACCATCATTGAAGCGATCAATAAAATCGGCTCAGTGTTTTATGGTCCGGTGCTGGCCACGTTTTTGTTGGGTATCCACAGTAAACGCATTACCGCGAAAGCAGCCAACATAGGTTTACTGTTGGGCGTGTTTAGTAATACCTTCCTGTGGCTCAGCGACAATCCGCTGTTCTGGTTCTGGTGGAACTTTATTGGCTTTGTCGTTGCGATACTGTCTGCACACCTTGCAAACAAGCTTATTCCAAGCAGCAACAAACCAAAACCACAACGTGCCTTCTCAGGAATTACACCTACACTGGCCACCACGTTATTTGTCTGGTGTACCTTACTGGTTGTGGTGTGTTCGTTGCTACCTGACTGGTTGTTATAAACACAAAAAGTCGTGCTGCGAATACTTTTTAGCAACACGACTTTGTTGACTACTCCCCCTTCACATAAGGCGTTTCAGCATCCAGTTTTTCAAGCTCATGTGTTCGCTTCAGCGGCGAACCGGTATGGCGAGCCATCCAGTAGTAAGCTGTGGGAACGATGTACAAAGTCAGAAAAGCTGACACTAATACACCGGCAAAAATCACCATGCCTATCGCCATCCGGCTCTCGGCTCCCGGTCCGGAAGCCAGTACCAGAGGAATACTGCTGAACACGGTCGTAAAGCCGGTCATCACAATCGGGCGAAGACGTAATGCCGATGCTTGACGCAGCGCTGATTCGAACTCCTCCTCCGCATCGCGAAGCTGATTGGCAAATTCGACGATGAGTATGCCATTTTTGGCTGCCAGCCCAATGAGCATGACAAGGCCAATCTGACTATAAATATTCAGTGTCATGTCGGCAAAGAAAATACCAATAAACGCACCTAACAACGCCAGTGGCACGGTCATCATGATCACCAGCGGATGTACCCAGCTCTCAAACTGGGCGGCCAGAATCAGATAAGTAATAGACAAAGCCAGCAAGAACACGAAGATAAACGAGTTCCCTGACTCCTGATAAAGCTGAGACTCGCCTTTGTAGTCAACCGACACTGAATCCGGTAATTCGGTCTCGACAATGTTATTCAGGTAATCCAACGCTTCGCCCAAGGAATAGTCGTTTGCCAGGTTCGCTGAAATCGTCACTGAGCGCATGCGGTTATAACGATTTAACTGTGCCGACGTGGCTGACTCGGTAAAACTCAATAAATTGTCCAGCGGGATCAACTGTCCGGTATACCCCGAGCGCACATAGAGGTTTTCGATGCTGTTCGGGCTGCGGAAAGCTGACTCTTCACCTTCAAGGATTACATCGTATTCCTCACCACGGTCCAGGAAAGTCGATACCCTGCGCTGTCCCAACATTGTTTCAAGCGTTCTGCCAACATCACTAATAGACACGCCTAAGTCGGCGGCACGGTCGCGATCGATCTCAATAAGTAACTGCGGCGACGTCGATTTATAGTCAGAATCCAATCGCAGTAGTTTAGGGTTTTCCGAGGCTTTCTCGATCAGGATGTCCCGCCATTCCGCGAGGTTTTCGTAGGTGTCGCCTTGCAAAACAAACTGCACCGGGCGGTTAAATCCACCGCCCCCTAGCCCGGAGCGCATAATAGCAAAAGCGCGTACATCGGGGATTACGTTAAGACGCTCGCTGATCTCATCCATGATCTCAAATGAACTGCGATCTCGCTGATCCCAAGGGACTACGCCAACAATGACAATACCGGCACGCCCACCCCACCCGGGAGCACGCACCAATACCCGGTCCAACTCACCGGCTTCACGATATTCCATGACAATATCTTCAATCTGTTTAAGGCTGCGCGAATTGCTTTCAAAACTGGCGCCTTCCTGAGACTGCATGATGATAAAGAAATTACTGCGGTCCTCTTTCGGGGTAAATTCATTGGGGATACGTTCGCTGAGCTGATAAATAGCCACAACCGCAAAAGCCAGCAATAGCACCATCATAAACGGCTGATGAATGGTTTTCCCTAAGCTTCCATGATAGCCCGCTTCCAGTTTCTTAAAGCGACTATCCAGCCAGTTACCAAATCCGGAACGCTCACTCTTCTTCAACAGTATTGAGCCGAGCATTGGCGACAGGGTCAATGCCGTCACACTTGAGAATGCCACGGCAGCGGCAATAGCGAGGGCAAATTCAGTGAACAAACGCCCCACATTGCCATCCAGAAATACCAAGGGTACAAATACCGATATCAGTACCAGCGTAGTCGCGATAACCGCAAAACCCACTTCCCGGGTCCCTCGGTAAGCAGCCAGTAACGGCGCTTCGCCCATTTCAATGCGACGGTGAATATTCTCCAATACTACAATGGCATCATCCACCACCAGACCGATGGCTAAAACCATGGCCAATAAGGTCAGTAAGTTGATAGAAAATCCAAGCGCCAGCATTACAATGAACGCTGCAATTAATGATACCGGCACGGTCACAGCCGGAATCAACGTAGCACTTACATTGCCCAGGAATAGATAAATCACCACAATAACCAGCAACATGGCGATACCGAGGGTGTTGTATACTTCTGAAATCGATTGTTCGATAAACACCGACGAGTCATAGCTTGGCACGATAAAGATATTGTCTGGCAAAGACTGTTCAATTCGGGCGATTTGTTCTCTGGCCGCGCGAGCAACATCCAGCGTATTGGCCTTGGATTGCTTAATAATCCCTAGGCCTATCATATTTACGCCGTCGCCACGGAACTCGGTTTCATCGTCTACCGCTGCTAGTTCGACTTTAGCCACATCCCCCAATCGTACAAGGTAACCATCGTCGCCAATGGCTACCGTTAACGCCGCAAAATCATCCGGTGTTAAGAAACTTCTGGCAACACGTACCTCAAAGTCCCGGTTAAACGACTCTACCTGCCCGGCTGGTAGCTCCACGTTTTCAGAACGGATCACTGACTCGACGTCTGCTACCGTAACCCCGCGGGCCGCCATGGATGTTCTGTCTAACCATACTTTCATGGCGTAGGTACGGCCGCCACCAATGCGCACTCGGGCGACCCCGTTTACGATGGACAGCCTGTCGACCAGATAACGTTCAGCGTAATCAGTTAACTCCATGGTGTTTAAATTGGTACTGCGAAGGTTAAACCACATTACCGGTTGTTCGTCGGAGTTTGACTTGGACACCTCGGGTGGATCAGCCTGATCCGGCAGGTTGTTGAGTGCTCGACTCACGCGTTCACGTACATCGTTAGAGGCGGCGTCGATGTCGCGGGACAATTCAAACTCGATGGTGATATCAGAACGTCCGTTCCGGCTGGTCGACGTAATATTTTTAATTCCCTCGATACCGCTAATGCGATCTTCCAGCAACTGCGTAATGCGAGTTTCGACAATATTCGCAGACGCGCCCGGATAATTCGTACTGATACTTACAATCGGCGGATCGATATCGGGGTATTCACGCAAAGACAGCATCGAAAAAGACACGATGCCGAAAATAATGAGAAGCAGATTAACTACCGAGGCAAAAACCGGTCGCTTTACCGAGACATCAGAAAGCCACATAAATCAGCTCTCCTGCGTCGGTTGATTTAACACCTTGACCAACGAGCCATCACGCACTCGCAACGTGCCTTCTGTGATGATGTGCTCACCTGATGAAAGTCCGCTCACCACCTGAACCCAGCCCGGGCGGCGCTCGCCAATCAGAATTTCACGTTCAGCCACCAGGTTGTCTTCACCAACCACATAGACAAATTGTTTATCACCATTCGGCACCAAGGCTTCTTCGGGGATCACCAGTGTGTCGAGTACCTGTTTTTCAATGGTAACACTCATTAACATCCCCGGACGTAAATCTGCACTGGCATTGTTAATTATTGCCCGCGCCATAATCGATCGGGTCACCGGGTCGATGCGAGAATCAATCGCCGTAATCTCACCCATGAACTCACGACCGGGATATGCCACCGATGTCGCAGTGACTTTCTGGCCTACCGCCATACTGGCTAAATGATTTTCAGCGACGTTGAAGTCAACTTTGATAACGCTGATATCATCCAGCGTGGTGATTTCATCGGCGGGACGAACCAAGGAACCGACACTGACCTGACGAATGCCCAGCTTACCACTGAACGGTGCTCGAATTTGCAGGTCGGCCAGTTGCGCATTGGCAACAGCAATTTGCGCCTCCAAAGACTTAACGAGCGCTTGCTGTTCGTCCAATAACTGCTGCGACGCGGCACTGGTTTTAGCCAGATTTTTAATTCGGGTTAGCTGGCGTTTTGCTTCGTCCAGGCTGACCTGTAATTGGGCTACACGCGCCACTTCTTCAGTATCATTAAGTTGAACCAGTAACTGTCCCTGCTCGACGGTATCACCATCATCAAACTTTACCTGGGTGACGGTATCAGTGACCTGTGCGGTGAGTGTCACAGACTCGTTTGCGTTGGCAGTGCCCAACGCTTCTATGGTAACGGGAAACAAACGGTTCTCGACAGTGAAAGCTTTCACAGGTGTAGCGCGCTGTGCAACCGCTTGCGCAACGTTGTCTTCAGGCCAGTTTAAATACGCTAATAAACCTATCATCAAGACAACACCGAACAGTAACGGTGACAGCTTTTTACCCATTGCCATAATAAACCCTGTTATACTGCACCCTCGCTGGCACGTAGCCATGGGTACCTGTTGTTAAAAACATGCAAAATCACTTACTAATTCTACCGAAACATCGGAATCGCGGATCGCTTTTAACAGCGTTTTTCGTAGTTTTAACGCTTTTCGGCTGCACACCCTCCTCGCCTTCCGCACCATTTTGCCGAACGGCGGTTGAATCGCTCACCGTCGATTCGACAGCGACAGGCGCTGCGTGTTTAATAAGGACTGAGGGTTACGTCTTGCTTATTCGTCATCGTTTAACGGGAAAACTGGACTTTCCGGCAGGCGGTCGCAACGAAGGAGAGTCACTTCAGTGCACAGCGCACCGTGAAGCCTGGGAAGAAACCGGGTTCAATGTTGAAGTTGGCGAACAACTGGCAACAACAACATCGGGCATGCCTATCTTTAACTGTACTGCAGACGAGTCACTTGCCCGACTGCCAGCCAAATTCGACGCACCGGACTGGGCCGCTCTGGAAGTCATTCAACTTGAAAAGGCCGACCCTTTCCTTCTGGACAAAAACGCCCTGCGTTTTACCGATGATTTAATCCCCTTGCGCGATGCCTATGTAAAAGCGGGCAAACAAATCAAACCAGATCAATAACGTCGCCTTTGCAACTTTGCTCTGGCGCAAAGTTTTGACAGTTAACCCGTGATTATTTGTGATCCGGCTGTACATTTTTCTGGTAGCACTTCTACAATTAAAACACCTGTTTATATTTATCTACATCACCCTTGAGCGAACGGGATCGCATTGCTGCGCGCTTGCGCAGATTGTTATCGCTACATCAGGGGTTAATACGGTTCACATTAGGAGAAAGCTATGCCTGGCTACATTCCACCACTCGCAGACTTTGGTTTTTTACTGCGCGACTGGTTAACGATAAATGAACACTATGCGGCACTGGGGTTAGAAGATTTTGATGCCGACCTCGCGATGGAAGTTGTGGAACAAGGCGGTAAATTTGCTGCCGATGTCGTGGCCCCGTTAAACCGCGAAGGTGATGAACAAGGCTGTCGTCTTGCTGACGGTAAAGTGACTACACCAGAAGGCTTTGCAGCGGCGTATCACAGCTATGTCGAAAATGGCTGGAACGCCATGTTAGGTGATGTTAATTACGGTGGACAAGGCTTGCCTTACTCTATGGCTGTGCCGGTTCACGAAATGTTGAATTCTGCCAACCTAAGCTGGCGCCTGACGACCATGTTAACCGAAAGTGCGGTGCTGGCGATAAGTAAACATGCCAGTGAATCACTAAAAGCAACCTACCTCGAGAAACTGGTAACCGGTGAATGGACAGGGACTATGAACCTGACGGAGCCGCATGCAGGGACAGACTTAAGCTTGCTGTCTACCAAAGCTGAACCCAATGAGGACGGCAGCTTTACTATTACCGGTAGCAAAATCTTTATCACGGCCGGAGACCATGACTGGACCGATAATATCATTCATATGGTTTTAGCCAGACTACCGGATGCCCCACCAGGCGTTAAAGGGATCAGTTTGTTTTTGGTGCCTAAATTTTTGCTCGACGCCGATGGCAACCCTGACAAACCCAACGCACTGGGCCCCAGTGCCATTGAGAAAAAGATGGGTATCAAGGCCAGCCCCACCTGTGTTATGAACTTTGACGGTGCAACAGGCTGGCTGATTGGCGAAGCTAATCAGGGGCTCGCATGTATGTTTACCATGATGAACGATGCCCGTTTTCAGGTTGGACTGGAAGGCCTGGGCGCCACAGAAGCCGCTTTTCAGGGCGCGTTAACCTATGCACGGGAACGCCTTCAATCTCGAGCGCCTCAAGGAGTACAGCAACCAGACGACAAAGCCGATGCAATCATTCATCAACCTGATGTTGCGCGTATGCTGCTAACACAAAAAGCCTTTGCAGAGGGCTGTCGCGCTCTGGCTATGTTATATGCGAAATACATGGATATTGCACACCTCGCAGACGATGAGCGCCGCGACGAGGCAGAAGCCATATTGCAGTTCTTAACCCCGGTTTGTAAGGCCTTCATGACTGATACAGGACTAGAGTCCACCAGCCTGGGTATTCAGGTATTTGGCGGCCATGGCTACATTCGCGAATGGGGCATGGAGCAACTTATGCGTGATGTGCGCATAGCCATGCTCTACGAAGGAACCAATGGTATTCAGGCGCTGGATTTAATTGGCAGAAAACTGACCCGTGACAAGCAAGGTATGCTGGACACAACCTATCGCGCGCTCGATATCCTGGTGCACGATATTGAACAACCAATGACAAAACAGGCAGCCGAACAGTTGCTTAATGATTGGTATATCACATCGCAGGCCGTTAAGGACTTTGATGCGGTCAATGCCGCCAGCGGCGCGTGTGATTATCTGCATTACACGGGTTATGCCTTGCTTGGCGTACTGTGGTATTCCATGGCAGATGCAGCCAGCCGCTGTGATAACCCCAACATTGCACAAGGTAAACAAAAAACCTGCAAGTTTTATATCGAGCGCTTGTTACCGCGTATGCACGGGCACAAAGCCGCGCTGTTTTCCGGCTCGTCAAATTTGCTGGATATCAGCGGAAGTGAATTCGACTATTTATAAATCTGCCAAAGTGCTGACCTGTCATCGTTAGCACCAACGGCGCATATCGAAACAGAAATAAAAAAGCCGCTCATTTAACAATGAGCGGCTTTTTGTTGCATATTAATAGTGTTGCTTATCTCACTGCACAACGAGCACGTGTACAGCTGCGACGCAGTAGTAACCCGTCAACAATATTCACAACACCATCGCCGTTTATGTCGTTCGCAGCATCGAACGGCTTTCTGGTCAGAATGGCGCGCATGATCAGAATAAAGTCCATGCGGTCAATGTCACCATCGCCATCCAAATCGCCCTTCAGTACTGAAGACAACGACAGGCCGATAAGCAGTGGATCGTGATCCGACGTACGGTAGGGTGTAGTTCCGTCGAAGATATCTGTCGGACGGCCGAAGTCAGTGTTGTAATCCAACGCGTCGGCTTCGTCTGAGTTGATATTCCACGAGGTTGCACCGGTGATTTGCTCCATGAGAGAGGCTGACGCCAGACCATGGTCCAGATTTCCTGCGAAACCGTCGAACACGTAAGAATAATGAGCTTCACCACCCGTTACATTGGTATAACCGTTAGACGTTAACTCAACAATCGGATCTTCCATGCTGTAGGCATTCAGGTCACCGATGATCAGGATGTCATCATCGCTTACACCTGTTGGATACGTGGCTAACCACTTGTGAAGCGCTTCAGCAGCCTGAGTACGACGCTCATTCCAGTTACCCGCACCATCATTCACATCGGCGTTACCACCTGAACCAGAACCGCCTTTAGATTTAAAGTGGTTAACTGACACAGTAAACACTTCCGACGTCGCTTTCTCCGTGAAGCTCACAGTCAAGCTTGGGCGGCTGGTTGATGAACCGTCAAATACAGGCGCGTAATCACTTAATCCCAAACCAGCCAGTTGGCTGTCGTCAAGAATTGCAATGCTGCTGCCAGCAGTGACTTCTACTGTGTCAGCACAGTAAAGGAAGCCGACTGCAATCGCATCAGTACCAACGCGCTGCTGCGGGTCAACATACTGGTAATCGCTACAGGCAGAGCCCGCTTGATTCAATGCGTTAACCAGCGATGCCATTGCGCTGTTCTGACCTTCGACGATGTCATTCTCAATTTCAATCACGCCCAGTACGTCAGCATCCAGCGCCGTAATTGCAGTAACTGTTTTCTGTAATTGACGATCGTACTCTTCGGTGTTGTCAGCGCCGCGACAGTCACCAGTACCACCACCCAGGTAACAGCTGTTTCCGAAGGTGTTGAAGAAGTTAAGCAGGTTAAAGCTCGCGACCTGAATCGAACCACCCACATCCGGACGGTCTTTGCGAGACTCTGGACGCGTGAATACTGGCTCAACAGTCGGCATCAGGCGGTACATTTCATCACCTGAACCGCCGCTGCCACGACGATAGCTGATAACACCTGTCAGGTTGGTAACTTCATCATTCATTCGCACGGTGTTAGCTGTTGACAGGCCTGGCGCCGGGAAGCGGATGGGCGATGGATTCTGAATACTAAAGCCATCGTCCAGCATCAGACGATTCGCTGCGGCAGAAGCAACGTAAGCAGCATAGCCTTCTACCGATGGTGTCATAATTTCAGTGTATTGCACCTGACGACCTTCGCTGCTCAGCAGGATTTCACCGAAGCGATCCAGATTGAAAAGCTCGGTAACGGAAAGGGTTTGCGCGAACATAACCTGCATACCTTCATAGGCTTCCAGGTCTGCAATGGGTTCACCACCAGAGTTGGTAGTCGTCGCCAGAGGCAAGGTTACGATAGCTGGTGAAGGCAACGCATTGCCTGAAGACACAACCTGCACAGAACCAGACTGCACATCCAGTTGGGTGTCGCCGAAGTATTCATCAACTGTACCAACCAGGTAGACTTTATCGCCCACAGCTACATCAACTGCTGGAGAGCTACCGTCAAACACGAACAAACCTTCCGACGTTGATGAATCTGCATCGGCATCCGCATCTTCTTCCTGAACGAAGAAGCCGCGTAAATCGCCATCTGTGCCGCTGCCACTTTGGTGATCTGCCACAACAATGGCTTCAATAGCCACCGTTGCATTAATCAGTGGGCTTGATGAACCACTGCCTTGCACTTCACTGATTTTAACCAGCGTGACCTCACCGCCAGTACCGCCGTCACCACCGTCGTTGCCACCACAAGTCGCACCAACTGACGCATCAAAGGTTTGACCCGCGTTGATTGCACCCGGTGAAGACGTTGCCGGACCACTCCATGAGAAGTGACAGACTTCACTGCCGGTGCCGGTTAACTGAACAGACTCGGTGGACAGTGTTGAGCCCGTTTCTGCAACACCAATATCGGTAGCAGTCACACCAGACGCGCTTCCACCTGTCGCGGTCAGTTCGCCTTCATAGCTAATGAAATCGATTAATTCGCCGTTGTAACTCAGTGCGACGCCATCAGGTGCACCGTTTTGAATACCGGAAATAAACTCGGCAACAGTTCCAAAACCACCAGCTTGATCCGGGATTGTGCCAGACAGCGCAACAGTTTTATAAACACCGCCACCGTTACCATTGTATAACTCAATGCTAACACCGGTCAGGTCAGTGCCCGCAGGGCCCGCGATCTCAACAAATTCACCCACATCCGAACTGGCATTATCGTAATGCAGCTCGTTAATAAACAGTTTCGACACATCGCCTTCGCCCGGAGTAGGTTCTTCTGGCTCTTCCGGTTCCTCTGGTGAGCTAACGCCATCGAATGTTTGCGAAGCGTTGGTGTTGTCTGGCGTTTCACCACCGGCGATCCAGGTAAAGTCGCTGTAACGCGTACCAGTACCACTCAATTGCAAAGACTGACCAATCGCTGTTGAAGAGGTTTCCGCGATACCAATATCAGTGCTGTCTGTACCCACGGCGGCACCCGCAGTTGCACTCACTACCCCTTCGTAACTCAGGAACTGAATAACTTCGCCAGTTGCTGACACCAAAGCCATGCCGTCTGGCGCCCCGTTTTGAATAGAGCTCGGGTAGTAAGCGATAGTGCCGAACCCATTGCCATTGTCTGGCAGTGCACCTGTCAACACGATGGTGTCGTAAACAGTACCATTACTGCCGTTGTACAGCTCAATGGTCATCCCTGTCAGATCTAAGCCTGCAGTCCCGGCGATTTCGACGAACTCACCGACATCGCCGCCTGCGTTGTCGTAATGAATTTCATTAAAAAAGACAACTTCATTACCCGTAAAAGTTTGACCTTCGTTAACAGCATCTTTTGTAGCCGTGGTAAATGCCTGCCAGGTAAAGTCGCTGTATTGGGCGCCTGTTCCGGTTAACTGCAGCGACGCACCTGCCGGCGTACTGCTGGACTGGCTAACACCAATGTCCACACTGGTAAGCCCGGATAAAACGCCTGCCGTTGCAGTAAAGCTACCTTCGTAACTTAAGAACTGAATAACATTACTGCTGGCATCAACCAGCGCAACACCATCCGGGGCACCGTTCTGAATACCAGACACATCGATTGCATAGGTGCCAAAACCGTTCCCCATGTCAGCAACCAAACCAACCAGTTCACGGCTGTTGTATTGCGTACCATTGCTACCATTATAAAAGAGTACTTTGTAGCCGGTTAAGTCGGTACCAGCAGGCGCTACGACTTCGACGAACTCGCCAACGTCGCCACCTGAATTGTCGTAATGAAGTTCATTGATGAAGATATCGGTTGCGAAAACCTGTGACGCCCACATCGCACTGATGAGAGCGGGATACTTTATTTTCATTGTTGTTCCTTGGAAGCCAGTTATCCTAATTCTTATCGTTAGGTGTGTGTGTTTCGGGCCTGTAAAATTATCAGTAGCAAGTGACAACATTGTGACACCTGTACTAATGGTACAAGTTAAGAGATTTTCCCTTATGTATCAATAATTAGTATTTGTAAACGGACCAGACGGTCTGGTCAAAAACAAGAAAAAAGTGTAAAAATAGCTGACACATTAATGACTGCAAACTGGTTTTTTTTTGAGCATTAAAAAACCAGGATGCATAAGAAATAACCAGTTATCAGTCCGGCTAAATTGGGAGGAAAACGTAAAAAAAGCTGACACCATCCGAAATCAATGGTTAAGAAT
>CETO01046969.1_pt1 | contig 24155 bp, 18 predicted proteins | sample 531351 | NCBI WGS metagenome assembly CETO01 (sample SAMEA2622678, study PRJEB7988) | marine metagenome | isolation source: saline water (ENVO:00002010), including | reverse complement strand
GCAAACCAGAAAATTGAAATTCGTACAGGTAAACATAAGCGGTTCGATGCTTACTTCGCCGGACGAAAGCTACAGGTAACAGAAGTCTCTGAGCCTGAAAAATTGTCCTCGGAAGACAATGAGATCCAGAAGAAGTTAGAAGTATTAGCACTGGCTGACAGGCTTGGAAATGTGGCAGAAGCTTCCCGACTTAGTGGCGTTTCCCGAGATACTATTTACCGCCACCGAAAACTGATTAAACAAGGTGGAATCGAATCGTTAAAACGTCAGGAAATGCCGGATCTTCATCACAAAAACCGTACCGACAGAGCCATTGAGGAAGTGGTCATCGAATTCTCCCTAGCTAACCCACACATGGGACAATCTAGGGTATCACGCCTGCTCAAGTCTGAAAGAAATGTCGACATACACGCCAGCGGCGTTCGCAATATCTGGCTAAGGGAAAATATGAATACTACTGCGTTACGATTGGCAAAGCTTGCCGAAGCGCGGCAACATTGATAGTGTGATTACGTCAAAATCGCTTGCTACTTATACCGTCAGTATCCCTTGGTAATCACACTAATTCAGTTAATGAGTCGCGCCGGTAAATTCGAAGACTAACTGTCGACATATAGTATTCCTCATATTCGAGATGAGGGATATCAACGATTGAACTCAACAGTCTTCTGTTTTTGAAGCAATCAACCACAATTTAATGTGATAACTCGATTTGCTCCGACCTTTTCGAAGGGCGGTCTTTGTGTATGCCCTCCGTTTTGCCTAAGCCGAATTTCTTGGGCGGATTTCGCTTCTGGATACCTGTTTGCATAAGCTATTAAATCCCTTCAAACGTCATTTTATACTTGGGTCTTTGAGTAATCTCGACTACTGAATTACATTAAATGTCAAAGCTTACTCCTTTGGGCATTTGATGACATAATTTTCAGCATATTTATTTCGGTTTATACCTAAATATGCGCTAGCTTTTGGTAGAGAATAGGCATCACAATCAGGACGAGTGGGACTTGCACTAATAAACCTGAAATAATTGCAATTGCCAAGGGTTGCTGCATGGCAGCCCCTTGCCCTAGAGCTAACCCCAAAGGTAAAAGTGCCAATATGGCCGCTAGTGTCGTCATAACGATAGGGCGGAGCCTGTTGCTACCTGCTTGAATTAGTGCATTCGCTTTATCTAATCCTTGCTTTAGCAGATCAAAGTACTCGGAAAAATAGAATATTGAAACTTCAGTCACGATGCCCACAATCATAGTCATCCCCATCATCGCCGTTATATTCAACTCTATACCGGTCAACCAAAGTCCGGTGAATACAGCAGTTATTGCGAGGAGCGGCGTCGAAATGATTGCAATTGCAACTGCAAATTCTTCATATAAGAACAAAAGCAAAAGAAAAACCAATGCCAGCGCAGCAATGAAAACCGCAATGAGCCCCTTAAAAGCTTCTTGTTGTTGTTGATACAAGCCGCCTAATTCATAATACATCTTTCCGGGTAGGGTAGACGGTTGATTTAGCATTGATTTCACATCGCGGATTGTCGACCCCATGTCTCTGCCACTGATGCGGGCGGTAACAGCAACCATACGTTTTAGATTATCGCGGATGATTTGAGGTTGCCCAGGATCAATTTGAACCTGAGCAATACGCGAGAGTTTTACTCGATGACCGGCTGGCGCCTGTATGTACAGTTGTTCAACAAGTCGGGTTTTGTCACGCATGGTTTCGGGCACCCAAACTCGAACATCAACCATTTTGACAGAGTTTTGGATTTGCGTCGTTATTAACCCATTAAAATAGGCACCTAGCTGCTGGGTAACCTCGTCAGGGTCAACACCTTCCAAGGCCGCTTTATCACGGTCAACAACAATATTAACTGCATCTCCCGCCAATACAACACCATCCTTGACGTCTACCACCCCTGGGATTTTACCAATTAATTCGGCAATTTGGGGGGCAGTACTGAGAAGCGCTTGTGCATCATCGTCGAATAGCTTTATTTCGATAGGCTGAGGTACAGCAGTGAGGTCTCCTATCAAGTCCTCCATAAGCAATGCCATTTCTATCTCGAGCCCGGGTACCTTTAGCTCAATTCTACTCCGAATATCAGCCATAACCTGATCTACTGGCGCGCGTGGCAATGGTTTTAAGCGGATAAAAAAGTCGCCTTCATTAGCTTCACTAAGCCCACCACCAAGTTGGGCACCGGTGCGGCGCGAATAAGTTTGAACGGCGGGGTGAGCTTGGATTATTTGTTCTACTTGTCGCAATTCGCGATCGGTTTCAGTTAAAGAGGTGCCCGCCGGCGCGGTGTAATCGAGGATAAACCCCCCTTCATCCATCTGGGGCATAAAGCCGGAACCAACTTCCTTGTATGCAAGGACGCCGGTCAATAAAAGTGGCACGATACCAAAAAGAATGTACATCGGATAACGCGTGAGATACTGCATTACCCAACTATAGTGTTTCAATATCCTCGTAAACACCGGCCCTGTATCCTCTTTTTCGGCATCAGATTGCCTTAATATATGTTCTGCTATTAGAGGTACAGCAAGCCATGCTAATAAAAACGAAAATATTAAACTGCTGGCCATCGTCAGCGACAATGCTTTAAAAAAGGCCCCTGTAACGCCACTTAAAAATGCAAGCGGAGCAAATATAACGATAGTTGCGAAAGAAGAACCGCTCAATGGTGATGTAAATTCAACGGCGGCTTTACGAATACTCAATGCCGGGTTCTCACTGTTGCCACGCAACCGTCTAATAATATGTTCAATCATGACGATGGCATCATCCACAATTAAACCAACCGCTGCAGCCATTCCTCCGAGCGTCATAATATTGAAACTCATATTCAGCAATTTAAGTAATAATACGGTGCTTGCTAGTACCGCTGGCACAAGGATAATTGCAACCAGGGTGATTTTTATACTCCTCAAAAATATAAGCAGGACTAACGCTGCGAGCACTACACCGATAACAATTGCATCGCGCACGCTTGACGCGGAGCCAGTGATCAACTCACTCTGATCGTACCAACTCGAGAGTTTAATCCCTTGGGGAAGTTTATCGCGATATTGATCTAGCCGAATTTGAAGGCTTTTTACTATTTGTACGGTATTACCACCTGGCTGTTGGTACACCTGCAATAGAGTCGCGTTATGCCCGTCTGCTGTGACTCGTAACCATTGTGGTGCCGTTGATTCGTAAATCGTAGCGATTTCTTCTAATCGGACTAGCCCCCCATCTCCGCCTTGCAGAACAGTTTGCTCCAGATTCTTCAACGATTCGAAACGAGTATCAGCTAACAACAAATAAAGTTTGTAGTGGTCCTCCAGTTTACCGATAGCTTGAAGTACATTATTAGCTGACAGTTTTGTTGCAACATCATTCAAATTCAGACCGAAAGCAGCTAGTTTTTCAGGCTCAATGTCTACACGATATTCAGCTTTTTCACCTCCCATTACTGTAACCTTAGCTACGCCATCAATGGAAGAAAGTAGCGGTATGAGTTCAAATTCGGCAATATCACGCAAGGCTACTGGGCTAATGTCACGTGAAACTAGACTGTACGCCGCCACTGGAAAAACGGTTGGGTCCATTCTGCGAACATCAAAACGAATACCCGCGGGCAGTTCGGGCAGTGTCTGATTTACCGCAGCTTGCACTTGTAACATGGCCGCGGCCATGTCGTCGCCCCAGTTAAAATTGATGGATATTTCAGCACTCCCTCTACTGCTAGTCGACCGAAGATTTGCAACACCAGGTACTGAGCGAACGGCTTGCTCGACTTTTTGTGTAACTGCGAGCACCATTTGGTCGGCAGGCCGATCGCCGGCATCTAACGAAACAACGACCCGAGGAAAATCAACATGCGGAAACAGGGACACTGGTAATTTTAGACTCGCAAATATGCCACTCAATGCTAGCAGTGCAACTAAGAATAGTATCGAGCGGTGGTGTTTCGATGCCCAGTGAGCAATATCCATCAGGGTTTCTCCCTTACGCGCATACCATCAACTAATTGATAGTTACCGCTCATAACGACGCGATCACCAACTTTTAAAGCGCCCGTAACAGTAATGCTATTAACGCTTTCGGTACCCGTACTCACATCAATACGTTTTGCTATATTATCGACCACAATAAAGACATAGCTTTGGTCACGATCGAGAAGGATTGCACTGCGAGGCACAACTATTGATTTTGATATACCTAACTGAAGTTCACCGGTAACTCTGGTACCAAGTGCGACCTGGTCTTGCTCGTCAGGGGAAATAGGCACGAGAACTTCAACTAGGTGAGTGTTTGGGTCTATCATGGCATGGACTTCACGCACTTCTGAATTGAAGACTGCTTGCGGGTTAAACACAGATGAGATAATTACCTTTGTTGCTGGTTTTATCCTACCTATGTCTTCTGGCTCGATACCCAAACGGGCAACAAGTGGGCTTTCGGCAGCTATCAACATAGCCGTGGTTTCGGCTTGAACTCGCTGACCCTGCGAAACATTGAGTTGCGTAATTACGCCATCCTTTGGCGCAAATAAGGTTTCAGTATCTGCGCCTTGGCCTCGTTGTTTTAGAGCTTCAAGAGTAGCCTGCGCATCTGCCAAGTTTTTTCGAGCAGCTTCTACGGAAGCATTTGTTGCCAACTGCTCACTAAGCAATCGCCGCTGGCGGTCTAAATCCTGTTTAGCATATTCCAAAGCGCCTTGCGCTTGTAGAAACTGCATGCGTGCTTCTGGCGCAGTAATAATTTCAAGTAATCTATCGCCACTTTCTACTCGTTGGCCAAGACGAACCCACACTCGGTTTATTAGACCTGCATGAGATAAAGAAATACTTTGGACTTGATCTGGATCTGCAGTTAAAACACCATAGGTTGCCAATCCATCGACGACCTCCTGTTCCTGAACAAGCGCAGTATTTACAAACACACTGGGGTGCTCTTGTGCGATAGTAGGTTGTGCCATCAAGACAATTATTAAATGAAAACAAATTTGAACAACGTTACAATTGAATTTTGGGGTCATTGAGGGCTTCCAGTATCAAACTCAGATATTGTTGTTTGGTGAGGCCAGCCAGGTTGAGCCAACATAGCGGACAAGGCTATATAACTCTCCCATGATGCTTCTAATAGTTGAATTTGCTCTAACCGTTTGTTTAGCCAAGTAGACTCCATATTAAGGTAGACTATGGCATCAATTTCGCCTGCACTGTAGGCCTTCTCTGTGTGGTCTAACAGCCGCCGTAACTGAGGCAGGTAGTGTTCCAAATTATTGAGCTGTAGCAGTAATTGGTTTTGAGTTTCCAGCAAATAGACAACGTCAGCCTGAACTTGGGCGAGGCGCGAGCTATACTCCTCTCGTAACTGCGCTCGTGTCGCACGCGCAATTGCAATGTTGCCGCGATTCCCGCTGAAGATGGGAAGATTAAGATTGATGCTAATGCCGTTGGTAATCAAACCTGCTGTGTCATTTGCATGGCTAATGCCTACCCCCAGTGATGGGAACTGCGCGAGTACGGCAGACCGTACATTTGCCTCCTGAGCTTCATAACCTGCTTTCAAACCCAGCAAATCTGGGCGTCGGGCAGGCAAGTTATCGAGCAACTGTTGAACTTCGATATTGCTGAAGGGAATGAAAGGGGGTAGCTGAATTAAAGGGACCTCAGCTTCGGCACTCAAACCCAGTAACAAATTTAGATCTCGATTTGTCTGATCTCTGGTTTGCTCCAGATCGTTGATAAGACTCAAGGTGTCTAACAAAGAGGTTAGGTCGGTGCCATTTACATCTAGAGTTGTATCACCTCGGGCAAGGGCTTTAGCTGATTGGTCGTATCGTTGTTGGTAAAGCGTGGCCATTTTATTTAATAAATCGAGTTGCACTTTTTCAAAACTTCGTCGGACACTCAAGATGCGTGCTTGTTGAATGACCTGCCACTCTTGCCATTGCACCTCGAGCTGTGATTGTCTATTCGACTGTACTGCGGCTTCGTTCCGTGCGCTACGCGTGACTAGTGGTATTAAGTCGTAACTAAACCCAAAAGCTTGGGAATTTACCAAACCCGGTGCCGGCTCTTTGGGCTTATCAAGGCTGAAGCCAAACTGGGGGTCGGGAAATAACCCTGTACTGTAGACCTGAGCTTCGCTAATCCCCATTTGTAAGCGGACTGATTTCAACTGCGGGTTGTTTAACACTGCGATAACACCCACCTCCTGAATGTGAAGGCCATCTGACAGGTTGAGATTGGAGGGCATGGCCAAATCTTGGATACTGGATGCCAACGTAGGGGCCTCAAGCGGAAGCGGCTCGTAAATAGCGCATGCAGACATACTAGAGAGCAACAAAGAAATACCTACTTGCCTTACTTTTAGAAAATGCAATGTCTTAGCCTTAAAGGTATTAGATAACCGATATTTCCTTTGCAAGTTATTCTTCACTTATACTCCTAGTAATGTGTATTTTACTCTTATAAATATATGCACAAGTAAGTTTCCAGCCGAGTTAGTCGTTTTGAATTCTGTACTTAGTCTAATATGATACTTGGCTTAAAATACTCGACGCCCCGAGCCAAAATGGCTGCATAAGGCCGGCGCCTTGCTGGCTATGCTTCTCTCTTTCAGAAAAAAGATATCTTTAATGGCGATTAACGCGCCAAGATAGAACCCTAAAATGATCAGAATAGAGAGTCCAATTCACGCTTACGCCATCATGGTCTTGATTCTCTGTTAATTGCTGTCGTAGATCTTGCGATAGATATCGTGTTTTCTACTTTTGAGTCCTCGGCTACACAGTTCTACGACATCGAGGTGCACTATTTGGGAAATCACGGCCAAGAAATCCCAGATGCCAAACACACAATAAATCTACAAGTGGTCATTCTGCGTTGTGCCTTATGGCCATAACGAGATGCCATCAATCTATACGTTACTAACAACATCGACTCGATTAGAATATCACTCCCATATCAAATGAGAATAATCGCCCAGGTACATAAAGCGATTGCTATGCTTATCAATACAGCTGCAGACCCTAAATCCTTTGCCAGACCTGATAACGGGTGTATTTCAAGGCCGATACGATCAACTACCACTTCTATCGCAGTATTTAAGATTTCCGTGAAAATAATAAATAAGATGGCAATGATGAGCACTAGCTGCTCTTTTAATGAAATATTGAAAAAAAATGAAACGGGAACCGAAACTATAAGTAGTAGAATCTCTTGTCTAAATGCTGCTTCATTTTTTATGAGCCATCTTAGCGCTCTATTAGAATTTAAAGTTGCGAGATAAATTCGTTTAAGGCCTTGAGGTTTATTTTGACTATCAAACACAGGCTATATTTCTCCTTGTACTATTGTTACAGAGTTAGGTGTTGAGTTTTCAATAGTGCATTTGCTAAATGGATTATTGGATTGATTATAAGTCACTGAATTTACGTTCATTTCTGAGAGTAAAATATCAAAAAGGTTGTCGTGTGACATGGGTTCTGTGGTGATATTATTCAAACAATCCAATTTAGCCTGTTGATGATCTCGATCCGCCCAATAAACAAATGGCACTTGTGTCTGTTCTGATGGTGCAAAAGCATAAGGCAAGCCATGTAAATAGACTCCACCTTCGCCTAACGACTCACCGTGGTCGGATATATAGATCATTGATGCCCTGCTCTTAGTTTTATCGCTATATGAAGCAAGTTCCGTGATGATCTTTGATAAGACAAAGTCGGTATATGCAATAGTGTTATTGTAAGTATTTAACAGTTCTTCTGAGCTACAATTTTGAATGTCACTGCGTTGACAGTCTGGCGTAAATATTCTTTTATCCTTTGGATAGCGCCGATAATAAGTTGGCCCATGAGAACCAATCATGTGTAATACAATCAATGTATTGTCGCTAGATAGTGAATAGAGTCTTTCTCTTAAAGCATCAAATAAAACTTCATCAAAACAGTAGTCACCATCACATAAAGGATTATTACTGTCTGTAGAAATCTGATGGCTCGCCACTCGAGCGCAAACTCCTTTACAACCGCCACTGTTGTTGCTAATCCAAAATACATCGGCCCCTGCCAGGTGAATTAAATCAATTGCATTTTGCTGGGCGATAGCGAGTCGCTTCTCATAGTTTTCTTTGTCCAATCTGGAAAACATACATGGCACAGATACTGCCGTAGAAGTTCCACAAGAAGTAACATTCTTAAATGACACTACACCCAATTTACTCGTCAAATAGTTGGTAGGGACTTCATAACCATTTAAAGAAAAATTTTGAGACCGAGCTGTTTCACCAAGCACCACAACAGTAATATTTTTAGTATCACTTTCATCGTAGATTATTGGTGAAGTATCTAACATGGTAAATTGTAAAGGGGGATGTATATAATTTTTATTTGTATACTTAATCGTAGAGTCAACTAATGCATAAGGTATTAAGTAACTAATTAAATCTCGATTATTTCTGCCGACGGATGCATAACTAGAATAGAAGAAGATTGCTATAAATAAAGCGAACGCCAAGCTTCCAATCATCAATTTAATTCTAGTTAAAAGCTCTCCCCAAAATGTCGAGTAAGTCAGTTTGACTTTGGCGATCAGTATTGCTGGAATAATACCCAAAGTTGCTAAGAATAAAAAAGCAGTTAGATTTATATATGAAAACGCTTCAGCACTATCTGTTTCAAATGTGTTTTGTATCATTCCATAATCAAAAACAACGCCGTAATTGACGGTGCCATAGAAAACTAGCGAAGATATTATTACCAGTAAAATTAATATTGGCTTAGTTATCCACCTCCAGGCAAAGAAGCATTGAATAAAGATAGCTAAAGAAAGAATAAATACCGGGACCGATAACAAAAAAAAGGGGTTGTATTCGCTAAGCGAAAGTATCGCTGTAAAAGCTTTAAATAAAAATGGAGCGTTCAGTACAAATACTATATATACGCAGGTAATAACAATAAGTTGATTAGTTGAGAGAGTGTACGTTTTTATAAAATCGAAAGTCTTATTCATTATTTAACCTTAAAATGAATGCTTAGAACTTATGCGAAATTCGATGCCATTGACGCCCGGAACGGACGTAACTGGTTTGATGATATCCACATGTATTACACGCGCTTCACTAGTTTGATTCGAATAAAAACGCGCGCCGATGCCTACTGAAGTCATCCAGGAATCTTGATGGGTAGTGGGGTCTGAACTGCTGAAAACTCTGCCTGAATCGACAAAGATCGCACCGCCTAACTCTAGGAGCTTATAGATATTGATATGAGGGTAATATCGAGCTTCAGCAGTAAACTGCGTGCTATGGTCTCCATGTCGATACTGTAAAGGGTATCCCCGTAGACCCGACTCACCGCCTAATACGATAGGGTTTTCTTGAAACTGATTTTGACTGAATTGACTGTTGTTTTTGAAATAACCGCCCCAGCTATCACTAATTTTGTGGAAGTACTCATTTGTAAGACTTAACACAGCTCTGGTTGGATTAATCGAGTTACTGTATATTTCTCCTTCAAAGTTTGCGGTCATAAACCAGAAAGAGTCATCAAAAAATTCTATTCCTTTAGAAAGGGTAGAGCGCCAGAGCAATGTTGGAGAGGCTTGGTTATTATCAATATCAGAACCAATTTGGGCACTAAAACTCCATCCTAGATTGAAGTCTTCAATTTGATTAATTAGATGGAGATTTGTGAGCTTCCTGAATTCTTTTCGTAAATATTCGATATTTAAGGAAGGATATGAAAAATCCCTGTTAGAAGGTACTAATGAAATGGGAAGAGGGTTTTGCGGATCATCTATTTGCGAAAATTCATGTCGTTCATTGGTAAAGCCAATTCCAAACCTTAAGGTTGCTTCTTCAGTGTCACTATCAAGCCATTTCCAAGTAGCTGTCGAATATACCTTACGATGCTTGAACTGATTATAAATTTCACCGAGTTTATATTGAGTGTCGATTTGGCTAAAGTTATCGAATCCAATGCTAAATGCGTTGGGTGTATCGAAGCTTACAAAGTCCTTCTGAAAAAAAACCGATTCCGAAGTACCATCATTGTTACTAGTAAACTTTGCACTTGCGTTAATATTGTTTTTAAGAAATAAAGGAAAGTTTACCTTGAACTGATAACCACTTCGTTGATCATTGGTAAAGGATTCAAGCTCAGCATCTATGCCTAAACCTAGGAAGTTTCTGTCCTTTATGCCGATAGCATATTTATTCACCCCTCCTTTACGACCAAAATCAACAGTGGGCATAAGTGACCAGTTATCCCAGGTCTCTACAGATATCGTGCCTGAGTTAATTAAACGTGTGACTCTAGCGTCACGAATATATTTCTTGCTTCTTAAATGGCGTTCAAGTTCCTCAATGTCGTCCTGACTTACATCACATTTTTTGATGAAAAAGGCGACTTCGTTGTATATTGTTTTTTCTTTTGTTTTGATATGAAAAAAATTTGCCCAACGATGCAGGAATAGAGTGTTGGGATCATCTAAGTCAAAAATATCATTTATTACTAACGCTAAATTATCTTTCTGATCGCAACTCTCACTAGTATTGGCTGACGCAATTGCCTTATTTGATGTGAAAATTGAATAAAAAACAAATATGCTAAATATAAAGTGCGTCTTCATGCAGCCACCTCATCTGAGAATGGCCTTATTCTATTTATGTAAACTTAAGATTCTCTTAGCTAAAACTGATATTGAGCTCAAGTTAGTCTGAACTCATTCATTTTCGCTGGGAGCATTTTGCAGAATATCTCTTTCACGGTCATAAATTGGAGCGGAGAGACCGAATGCCCCCATTACCGTGTGAAATATATTAAACTGCGAATGTTCAGGTGCTTGAGAAATATCACTTATATTAATCTGTTTGTAGGCTAAAAACGTATCGGAAGCCCATAACAAAAATGGAATGTCTTTTTGATAGTTGGGTGCAAATGCGTAGGGGGTACCATGAAGATACAGACCATATTCTCCGAGTGATTCACCATGGTCAGATATATAAATCATTGCTGTAGATGCATCTCTCAGACTTTTTAATTCTCCGATAAGTGTTGATAGGAAATGATCTGTATAAAGCAGTGTATTGTCATAAGCATTAATTAGTTCTTCTGGACTGCATTTACTGATCTCTTCATCGCGACAAACCGGTGTGAATTGGTTAAATTCCTGCGTGTATCGAGAGTAATAGCTAGGTCCATGGCTTCCCTTTGTATGTAAAATAATAAATATCTTCTGCTTCTCAGATGAGCGAATTGCATCTATCAAATTTGTTAGAAGGACCTCGTCAAGCTTACAGCCTTTCCCTTCGCAATCCGGACGAAGCTCATTTGCATTAATATAATTGCTCACTTTTATTGGCGGCTCTCCCCAATTATTTGTTCTCCATTGCACATCTACACCGTGTCTTGATAAATAGGTTGGTAATGATTCTTCATTTACAGACGCTTCATTGGGAGACAATATGCACTTTAGAGATCCCGTTGTATAAGTGGTGCAAGATTTTGTGTTCCTCAGAATTAATAAGTTAGGTTCTTTCTCTAATTTTGGATTGGTTAACTTGGAGTAACCATATAATGAGAAATTTGCTGACCTGGCTGTTTCACCTATGACCAATACAACCACTGTTTTATTGTTATCCAGGAAACGACCATTTGCCAAAGGCTTCTGTCCATTAGTTGTTTTATTAATAGAAGAAAAATGTCGTGCCGTATTAATTATGTATGACCATGGCAATATTTTTCCACCTAACACACTTGCATGCTTATCAATCCACAACCAACTACTTGCGTTAGCATACAAAAATATGACTGAAGATGTAAAAGCAATAAACATATTGCGTATTATTACCTTTCTATCGACCCTGCTGACTTTAAATATTAAAACAATACAGGATACCCCTAAACCAAGTATGAGTATCGTAAATACTAAATCTTTCGAAATTAACTCAATTGATTCAGATTTTTGTGTATTGAGTATATTCCCAATCATGGTCCTATCTAATATGACTTGATAATTACTCATGAAATGGATTGCTGCAGAATTCAGTATTGTTACAACTATTAAAAATAGTTTTAGTATTACGGGTGAAATCAGCGCTAGAAAAGAAAACGATGTGAATGTGATAATAAATGTGATTACTATTGTTGATAGTAATACACCAATACCACTAGCACTGCTGATATCCGTGTTTTGCATCACATACTTAAGTAGCATAACGTTAAAGGCGAACGTCATTAAAACGCTCGCCCATATAGTGAAACTACTTGCTTTCATTGTTAGCAATTTATAATGGGTTTCTATTTTCATTTAGGAGAATTGATTTAAGTGTGATGTATGTGCCGGTAGTAGCACTGATCGCGATCGCTAACCTAGTTACAAATAGTGAATGCACTAATCCATTTACTGAGCAAACAATTAAGATAAAGCTGAACATAAAGATAAAAACACTCAGGTAAACTGGGTAATCATTTATCCAGCTCCACCATTTAATATAGCGCCTTGACAGGTACTCTCCACTCATTCCGGAAATTACGCCAAGTACCGCACCGAAAACTACGTCGGCAGGCCAGTGAGCTCCAACCGCTACTCTGGAAACTCCAACTATTGTCGCAACAGCTAGTATTAAGATAATTCCAAAAGATCTGATTTGAGAATTAGTGCTACTTTTTCTTTTTGCCAATACGACAAATAGGATTGCAGATGCAGCGGCAAAAATAGTTATAGTATGGCCGGATGGGAAACTGGTAAACGCGGTTAGTTTCTCACCGATGATATGAAATTGCAGACTGTCTAGAACGGCAGCGGGCCTAGGTATCGCAAAGAAGTTCTTTCCTAAATGACTAAGCGAAAAGGCCAATGGAATAGCTCCAAACATGGCAGCCCATATTCTTGTATTTATAATGCTAACAAACGAAATTAGTGGGATTAGAATCAGAGCATCGCCCAAGTAGGTTATATTGAGCCAGACTATATTTGGAATAGTTTGTAGAGCCTCATTAGTAATTAAAAAGATATCTTTCTGGTCGGCTAAGTAGATGTCCTTATCCATTGCCATACTTATCATAATAATAGTTACCAGACCTATGAAAGTTATAAGCTTCCAATATGGTAGGCTAGACTCTGAATGCGTTTGATCAATAATTATTTTTGTGGACATAGAATCACCTCAAGTTTAGCGATTCATGCTACAAGCCTAAGCTTAAGTTTTGCTTAGCAGAAACTGAAACTTTGGATTACAATAGTTGCTCTAATGACGTTGCCGCTTATGTGTGCTAACCTCACGCGAAACTTAAGGTGGTTTGAGGGAATGGGATTTCAATGCCTTGGCTGTCGAATTTATTTTTAATTGACTTTAGCAGATCACACTGCATCACGAATCCGTCATAAGGACACGAAGCCCACGCCCAGGCACGTAAATTAACAGACGAATTTCCCAAGCCGATTATTCTCACCGGTGCAACGGGTTGACCCTCTTTAATCTGTTCCGCTGTGCGATTGTCAATGTGCAAGGGATGTTTGATAATTTCTTCCGAAATAATAGCCATCGCAAGATCTGTGTCTGAACTGTATCCGATACCAATATCTATTAGCTTGCAGATTCGATCATCCGTATGATTGGCATTGACGAGAACTTGGCTGGTGATAAGAGAGTTTGGGACGACTATACGGTTATTTTCAAAGTCTCTAAGGATAGTCTCTCTTAAAGTAATATCTTCCACTACACCAGTCCAAGAGCTATTAAGCGTGATTTTGTCCCCAAGCTTGAAAGGGCGGAAAAATACTACAACAAAACCACTAAAAATATTGCTTAGTATTTGTTGTGATGCGAGGCCGCCAATGACAGTGATGATTCCAGCACCTGCCAATAAAGATTGCCCAAAGGCTTTGAATTCAGGAATGTGAGTAAGAGCAACACAGATACCAATCAGATATATCACTGCGCTTGATAGCCTTGGTAAGAACAGAACAACTGTTTCGTTTGCGGGATGATACTTCAGATATTTGGCCAAAGCTTTAGTGAGAAAATACTTGAACGCTATGGCTATTATCATTGTAATGAACAAAACTGAAAGCACCGTTACTGCCATTTTCAATTCTTGGGGAATATGTTCAAACATTTTATGACTCCGAATGCTTTGTCTCGCTATAGCGTCGTCGATAAAGGAAGTGTATTATCCAAAATACCAAGACCGCGCAAGTTAATATGCCCAGCGCGATAATTTCATAGTCTTTGGTTTTGCCTAAAGTAGTTTGCAACGCTTTACCGAAGTAGTAGCCGCCGGCTCCTGTTGCAGTTGCCCAGATAAGGGCGCCAACCATATTGAGGATGAAAAATAATCCCGCGTTTACCTTACTTGTACCCAAAATAAATGGTGTTACAGTACGGATACCATAGATAAATCTGAATCCGAGGATCAACCAAAACTGATGCTTGCTCAGGAGAAATTCTACTCGTTGTTGGTGTTTGTGCAATCTAGGTTTTGAAGCGATAAATTTTCTTCCCTTCCAGCGTCCAATACAAAAGTAGAGCTGATCGCCGAGCATGGCCCCTATAAATGCTAGTAAAATCACACCATAAATATTGAGATAACCCTGGTGGGAGAGAAAGCCTGCGACGATCAGTATTGCTTCACCTTCTAAAAAGGTGCCTATTAGTATGGCTACGTAGCCATACTGCTCAATTAGAACTTCAAAATTCATAATGGTAAATTGTATGCGGCATCATATTGATAGTTAGCGATTTAAGTTTAATAGTTTTAGTGTGAACATCATAATTTGAAGGAGAATAACAGTGACCTTTCCCATAAATAGAACAAAAATAGCCATTCAATTCATGGTTAAAATGCCTCTCAAAGCCAACGCTTTTTTCGAAACCAAAAGAGCATGATGCCCCCTGTGGCGATAAATAGGAACCACACAAATGGATATCCTAATGTCCATTTGAGTTCAGGCATTGCCCAAGGACTATTGGATTCGCTGCCAAAATTCATCCCATATACGCCAGCTATAAATGTCATGGGAATAAATAGTGTGGCTATAATCGTAAGTACTCTCATTATGTCGTTCATACGCATGCTGACACTAGAGAGGTAAAGATCATGTAAACTTGACCCTGCTTCGCGATAGGATTCGATTAAATCCATGATTTGAAACGTATGATCATGGCAGTCTCGCAAATACAAGTTTACTGAATCACTCACCCAGTGACTTTCGTCGCGTAATAATTGATTGATAGTATCTCTTTGAGGCCAAACTGCGTGTCTGAGTATAATGATCTGACGTTTGATTTTATGTATGTCATGTAGTGTTGATTTATCAGCGCATTCGATTAGTCTCTCTTCCAGGCTCTCGAGTTGTAGACCAAGATCCTCTAGCACCGGAAATGACGTATCGATGGCCAGGTCTAAGATTGAATAAACCAAAAAATCCAGTTTGTGTGATAGGAAACGGGGCCCGGCTGCTTGTATGCGCTTTAAAAGGGGCGTATAGAGACAGTCCGAGCCGGTATAGAAGGTAACCAAATATTTATCGGTCCAGAATAGATAGAGGTGCTCAATTGTAATCGTTTCGCTTTTCCTTTCTGGGAGATTCATAACAATAAATAGCTGATTTTCATACGCTTCCAGTTTCGCACGTTGGCCGCCATTTAAAACATCCTCTTGTGCCAGCGGATGGAGGTTTACGGACTCCCCCAATTCTTTCATCCACGACGCCTCCGGACGACCACTAACTCTAAGCCAGCTTTGGTTTTTTGATGTTAATGTGTCCGATATTTCTTTAATTTCAGGTTGCTCAATGTCGAAGGTCTGATTGGTATCGTAGTAAAAAAGGTTGCTTTTCACGGTTTGAGACAATGCTGACTCATTCGAAATTAACGTGCCTGGTGGTGTGCCTGGGAGGTGATACCTTTTTTTAAAGAGTTTCATATAAAAGGCCTTTTACCATAATTATTAGGGGACAGTACATAGACTATCTCAAAAATAATTACTGTCCAATATTGTTAATATAGTGGGGGTTGTTTTTGAGGATAAAATATCAATGGATTTTCGACATTCGTATATCCCGCTATATAGCTTAATATTTCTACCTAATCCGAACGAATCTGATAAATATCTGTAGCATTTACTTAACTCGTTTCAAGTCTTTAGCTGAAATGTCCTTTTTATGTGCCTGACGATGGAGCCTCCCGAAAGCAGGATCAATGCTCTCATTCGTTTGATACATACTCCAAAGCCCTGCATATTTATTGAAAGAATATTGCTTTAAAATAATTGCCTGTAAATATCCATGCTGACCATCTAACACTAGCCCTCTGAAAAAATACTGAAGAATAAACTCCCACCACGAACGTAAAGTTGCAAAGAGCACATTGCTTGTTTTGGAATTTGCGTACTTTTCTTTTGCTAAGAGCCATGAATATTCATTATGTTTACTTATGCAGTGATAATAATCTCTATAGCTATGATGAATAAGACCGCTTTTGAGATAACCTATTTTCCCCGGTGGGAAAATTAAGTTTTCGTGCACCTGAGCAGAGGGGTAGCTTGCTCCTTCCTTAACGAATAATCTAGCCTGTGGTACTACATACCTTCCATTGCGTAATTTTTTACCAAGGAAATAAGGTATCCAAGGAATGTGATATACTGAGCATTCTACTACTTCTTTACGTAGCAATGAGTCTATTTCCATTCTTAGTTCTGCGGTAACTCGTTCATCTGCATCTATTGCAAAAACCCATTCGCAACTTACTTTTGAAAGAGCTCTGGCTCTTTGAAGACCATATCCAGGCCAATCTGCTATGTAGATTTCTGCTTCATAATTTTTCACTATGTCTAGTGTTGCGTCTGTACTACCGCTATCAACAATAATTATTTGGTCAGCCCAACCTTGAATTGAGTCAAGACAATCACCTATTCTGTCTTCTTCATTGAAGCAAATAATTGTCACAGCAAGGGTTCGCCTGTCTAGCGCCATTATTTTTCCTTATAACTATTGTTGAGTTTTAAGTGCTCTCAGCGTAGCTTGAGCTACTTCCTCTACGCTTATTAGATCCATCGCCCTAGGGTCGTGAACTCTTTCATGCCATTTTGCTTCTTTAACATTTTTGCCTAAAAACAAGCGAACTGCTTCAGGGTATTTATTCACAGTGTATTGCGAAGATGCAAATGGGCCTGACAGTTCCGGCCTGGCTACTGCGTATAAACCTACAACAGGAATATTCAGCGCTGTTGCTATATGAACAGGTCCACTGTCCGGGCTGATGAGTGCATCGCAGTTTTTCAAAATATCAACCAATTCCAATAATGATGTTTTTCCTACAAGGCTTTGACAGATAGATTGACTGACCAGAGATTTGATGATTCTTTCTTGCTCTCTGTCAAAATCAGTATTTCCACCTACCAGCAATATTCGACCATCATAAAACTGCTCGATTTTGTTCACCAATTTTGCGTAGTTTACGGCAGCCCACGAGCGCTCTTTTTTACTTGCAGCAATGTTTAACACTATGGTTCGCTGCCGACTTCCTTCTGTAGATGTATTTTTTGATTTCAGTTTACCAATGAACCATGTGAATTTTTCCTCATTGACCCCAATATGAGTAGCAAACTTCATGAAGCCCTCGGCCAGGTGTTCATTGTCGAAGCTAATGGATTCGTTAATAAAACAGCTATGAAAGTCCTTTGAGCGAATAGCGTCGAACCCGATTTTCCTTTCCGCCTTTATAAATGGATAAACCAAGTTTGCCCTTAAGCTAGATTGTGCGGCCAAAAGTATGTCGAACTGCTTATCTTCAAATAGTTTTTTAAATCTAAAGTAATCCCGGAATGACGTTGGCTTTTTGATAACCATAAATTTAATGTTAGGCATTCCGGATAATAACGTGGCAATGGCTTCGGTAGTTACCCATGTAATCTCAGCATCGGGAAATTGTTTAGTGATTGCGTTTAAAGCAGGTGTTGCTAGTACGCAATCGCCAATAGCAGACAGTCTGAAAAAGCAGATTTTCATGGTGATGACTGGCCTCTTTAGTCGATGTTTTAAGGCATCAAAAAAATATTAATTATAAAAGTATATGTTATTACTGGAATTCTTTATCGAATTGAACCAATCCTGCTCAGCCTTAAAATCGTGAGGTACCTGGTCCGCTGTTCTACTACCAGTTAAAGACAGAGATTTAAAGAAATCGAAGCCATAGATGTTTAAACTTGCAAACGAAGTCTTGGATAGCCAGTACAACATCATCAATCCTGTTGATGGGGGTGCGCCTATGTTTTGCTTTATTTCCGCATATAGTTCTTGAGGAAATAGATAAAGAGGTTTTTCCATCATCCATTGTTTCAAACGTTTTCGTTTGTGCGACATCCAAATCAACTTTTTGGTTGACAGACTTTCGAAATGCCTTTTTTCAATGGATGTGGCGAGAGCTAACCAATCAGTTTTCGTACCATGACTGAACTCAGAAAACATAGGAGCTCTGTTGATTCTTATAACTATGTCCTTGGAATCTATAGCGCGACCGTAACTTGTAGTGCATAACGACCTGGCATTTCCGACAACTGCAATGTGTTTATCTTTCACTGCATCCGCCAGTGTCAGAAACGTATCTTCAAGCTTGGCATTCAAAAATTCATCGTTGTTTGACCAGATAGCTTTATAGAATCTGACTTTATCGAGCATGTTAAAGAGGCTGTAATGCCTGGAAAAAAAGTCGTAATTTGAATCCTTCACTCTTTTTAATCCCGAGGAGTTAGCTTATTAAAACTGTAATGAATACTCCTGAAGATTTGCTGATTTTAGTCTGAATGATAAAGCAATTTGTTTTTTATTCTTAGTTATAAAACATGCTCGATTATTAAGGGGAATATATAAGGGTGGGGGTTAATTAAAAATGAACTCTGATTTTTGCAAATAAATTATGAGCATCTTTGGTTTCTATAGATTTTTTGTAGAGATTTCTTTTCCCAAACTTAGCAAGTTCATCTTCGAACTCACCTCCAAAACTGTAACTTAAATAAAATGCGGTTATCTTACTTAAGGAGTATTTATAGCGTAGTTGGAATGCACTTTCAGAAAATGAAAAGTCATCCTGTCCGCTCGCGTCTACAAGTTGTCCCTGGGGGTCAATAAGATAACTATTTAGCAGGTTGGCTTTACCAATAACAGATTCAAGCTTAATTCTTAATTCTTGATTTTCACTTATTTGATAATCAAGGTTTATTTCAATGGCTTGCTCTGTGAAATCAAATTCCCCGATGTAATTTCCTCTTGCCCACTCAAGCCAGCTCTCGCTATTGTACTGTGAGAAAGTGAATCCAATGTTCATCGGTTTACTAACTTGCAAGTCTACCGTAAGTTCTGTGCTGTAAAAATTACCAGATAGGCCTTCTGTGCCGAATTCAGCCGATAGGTCGATACTGCCCCAATCATATTCAGGTGTATCAAGTTCAAACTCAGCAATATAAAAAGACGGTAGACGTACGGAATTGTTTCCTCTGGTGAGTAGATCATCATAACCAGGAGTACCAACTTCCACGGACAGCTGATATTCAAATTCAGCTTGTGTAACTATTTCAATACCGACTCCTGCAATACTGGGCAAGGTTTCATTTTGATGGTTTGTCTTTAGCTCGGCCTCGAAGGAAAATATAGTGTCTCTGATTGACCAGTGATTGAAATCAGGTATTTGATATTGATACTCATATTCTGCTTGTTTTCGGTTTACACGTTTGACATACCCAATGTCATTTAATTGCAAATTGTCACCATAGCTAAACAAACTAAATTCGTGATTTTGCTGTGCGGTTGGTTGTATACTTCCGGTAACCCACCAACCGAAATCATTTGTTGTTGAAAGGCTTTGTTCAATAACGCTTTTTATAACACCGAAATTTAGCTCAGCATTATCTGAGTAAGCATAGTTGAAATCTGATTCTATAATAGTAGCTGTTCTTTCGATACTTGGTGTGTCAACTCGATTGAGTGACATACCAATTTTATTTGCACCAAACCTATACTGGCCTCTCAACAGCCAAAACTCTCTACCCGGTTTGCCTTGATCTGCGTTTTCAAAAGCTGTTAATACCCCCAAATCCAATTTTTCATTGCTCAGTGTGTACTTTATTGCGGAGTTCAATTCTCCTTCATAGTCATTATCATAATAGGAATTTCCGCCAATTCTCGGTGTGTGCACTACCCTGAGCGATTCTGGCCCTACCACGTCGAATAGGCTGCTATTGTCATTGAAAAAAGGGCGATTCTCGGAAAAAAAGTTTTCTATAGCGGAGAAATTTACGACTAATTCATTTGACTCCACCTGACCAAAGTCAGGGTTAATTGTGGCACTGAATTGTTGATTTTTAGTTGGCTTCCAAAAGATTTCAGCACCTATATTCGCTTTGTCTTTGCTATTTGTAAAATCTCGATTGAGAGATATATAAGGGAATATATCCAGGCTTGACTGGTCTTTCACTTCAATCGTTTGTCTACTGAAGTTTGTGAGGAAGCTATTCATTGAAGCGTTTGCAGGTATTGATGAATATGTTGCATTCGTGGATTCATCATAGCGGGTGATAGAAAAACCGAATTCATTCTTGTCTTGAATGGAAAAAGGCATGGCGCTCCAGGGAATATAGATTTCGGCGTTCCACGAATCAGTTAGAACTTTAGTTTTATAGTGCCACTGACTATCCCAATCTAAATCAAACTCTTTATTTTGTTTGTATATCCCATCGTAGAAATAGCCTTGATGATTTACGGCAAATACATAGCTTATTTGCTGTGTATTATTCATATCAATCATTAGTTGGATATGATCGTTGGTGAATAGAGTATCGTTTTCTTGTGTTCGTACTCTCAAGGGGGACATTGTACTTGCCGAAATACCAATATATATACCGTGGCTTGAAGTAATAATCTGGTAAGAAAAGTTACCCTCGAGTTTTGTTAGTGTTTGTGGAATAACCTGATAGTTGACAGTATTTGGCGTTATACCTTGCCAGGATTCCTCATTAAGTACACCATCAATGACTGGTTCTGATGCGGATGCAATGTTAGATATGTAAAGATAAAGAACTGTTAGAGTAAAGCTAAAGAGTTTCTTCATTATAGCGATACTGTAAATGTTATTCTTCTGTCAATTAGTGAGGCTGAAATAGTTGCATTAATTCTTTCACAATAAGACTTTACTATTGCTAATCCTAATCCAAACCTCTCCGTAGATGTTCTGGAACTGTCTTTTTGCCACAAAGGATCGAAAAATAGTTTCAAATCATTTTCTTGAGTCTCTTCATGACAAATATTTGAGATCTTAATCAGGGCTTTTCTTTCAGACGTTTTTGATACTGCTATTTCTATAGCTGTATTATTTGGGCTGTAAAATATTGCGTTATTAATTAAATTCGAAAACACAGTTTCTAAAGCGAATTTGTTACTATTTACCAATAGAGTCGAGTCACTAAAGTCTATATTTATTTCCCTTTTATCTTTGTTTTCTCTAGTAAGAATATTACTAAACATTTCGCGCAGATTAACTTCGCATGTAGGTAATTTTTGTGTGCTGCCGCTTTTTTGTAATAGCAAAATGTTATTAACTATGTTTTTCAAGCGGGAGGAGATTTCATGCACATCTTTGGTTAAATTATCTGTTATTTGTTTCTCGTGAGGGAACTTTAGGGCTACTTCGCTCAAACTTATGAGTTCTGCAATTGGGGTTTTTAACTCATGGGCAATATCAGAGGTGAGTCTTTGTTCCCGTACATATAGGCTGTGGTTATCTTTTATAAACTGGTTAACACCGTTCGCAATAGGGACAAGTTCTTCTGGTAACGTTTTGACAGACACCTCAAGTTGATTGGAATTTAAACTAATATTACTAAGCTGTTTATTGAATTCATCTATTGGTTTTAAGCTATTGTGGACCACAATCTTTACGATTTTTCTTACGGCTAGAACAGCTAGAATTGAAGTAATAATAAAGATGACATCTACAAACCAAAGTATGTAATTCAACTCCTCTTTACTAAGTGCATAGGCAAACTCCATGGGTGTTTGACTTTTTGAGAATTCTTCCCGGTTTATACCCATTTTTTCGCGAACGTCTGAGTCTACTTGTGGCAAAAATTTAGTAAAAACCATTCTGCCATCTCTTCCATCCGGCAAAGTAATATCTTGAATTATGAATTCATCTAATTCTACATTCAGTCTTGGCAAGTCGCTTATTTCAAAGAACGTTAAAGTGTCTGAACGCTCAAATACCTGATTTTTATGCCATAGTTGAAAATACTCAGGGTTTTCAAGGCCTTCAAACTCAGGCATAAACTCACCGGCAAAATCAAATTCAACTTCGACGCTATCTTCCTCTACCAAAGTTTCGAGTAATCCGACTTTATTGAGCATCGCCCGATCAAACTCTCCACTAATCCAAGTGTCGACACTTATATCAGTGATCAATAAGATAACTAACATTAGTATTGAGATAGAGATGGATAAATAACGGCTTAGCTTTTTATGAATTGAGTTCACTACTGACTCTCAACAAAATAACCGAAGCCGCGCTTGGTTTTGATTGGTAATTCGTATCCAATGGCTTTAACTTTCTTTCTAGCGGAAGAGAGGTGCGCTTCTATAGAGTTTTTTGCAATAGCATCATACTGTCCAGCAAGATACTCGCTGAGCTTCTCAGCTGATATGACTTTCCCCTGATTTGTAAACAAGCATTCAACTACTTTGTATTCATTTGGTGTAAGTAGAGCATCATTGCCAGCGCATTTTAGTTGTTTTAAATGCAAATCTAATGATATTGGCCCAATATTGATACTGCTGTCATTTACATTCAAGCTTCCTCTTCGCATTAAGCAAAGCAGCCGTACATGAAGTTCGTCAAAGGAAAAGGGTTTTGTTAGGTAGTCATCAGCACCGTTGAGTAAGCCATCTACTTTATCTTCTGTCAGGTCTTTCGCTGATAAGATCAGTATCCGAATATCTTTTCCTGCTTGTCTAATTGCTTTAAGAATTGACGTACCGTCTACAGAGGGAAGCATTAAATCAAGAATTAAGAGTGAGTAATCCCCAGACAAAGCCATACTTAACCCTTCAGAACCATCTCCGGTATCATCAATAGTGAAACCGAGGTTTGATAGGCCAACCTTCAAACTTCTTCTGAGGGAAATAGAATCTTCGATGATTAAAACTTTCACACATGCGTACCTTACAATTATTTCTGACAGATTATCGCCTCAGCCTTAAGGTTAGCTGAATTTATGCTTAAGGGCGCTATAAAGATTCAAGTATGTATGATGTCTTGGTCTGTAGTGGTCAAGTAATTTTGGCCACATCGTTGTAGCTATCCCAGTAACGTTTCTCCGATTCATTTGGCGTTAAACCACCATTGTATGAATGCGGTCTTAGTCGGCTGTAATAGCCATGAATATTTTCGCAAATCTTCTGCTTTGCTTCAGCAAAACTCCGGTAGCCAAGAGTAGGAACCCATTCGGTTTTAAGGCTTCTAAAGAAGCGTTCCATCGGGCTATTATCCCAACAATTTCCTCTGCGACTCATGCTTTGTGTTAAGCGATACCGCCAAATTAGCTGACGGAATTTACGGCTTGTGTAGTGACATCCCTGGTCGCTATGGAATATCACATTCTTTGGCTGTCCGCGATACTCGAACGCCGTTTTCAGAGCCTGGCAGGTCAGGTTGCTGTCCGATGAATGGCTCATTGCCCAACCTATTGGTTTGCTGGCAAACAGGTCAATTACTATAGCTAGATAAGCCCATCGGTTGCCTGTCCAAATGAAGCTGACATCGCCGCACCAGACCTGATTCGGCGCCGCAACGGCGAACTGTCTGTCGAGCAAATTCGGAATAGCAACGTGCTCCTGTGTCGCTTTCCTGTAAGCATGCTTCGGTAGCTGGCAACTGAACAGACTCAACGCTTTCATGAACTTGCCAGCACGGTAACGGCTCAGCGTAACGTCGTGAGATTAATCGTTCGTGATAATATCTGCGACAGTTCTGGATCCGGCCGAACCACCACTTAGCCGATGCGCTTCACGTACTAAGCTACACAACTGGATAGCTTCTGGCGATGGACGCTTATCACGCTGTTGCCAGTATTTAAATGTGCTGCGGTGGACATCCAGTACCGC